>OGER01000005.1_pt1 | contig 248814 bp, 236 predicted proteins | sample 1570691 | NCBI WGS metagenome assembly OGER01 (sample SAMEA2582143, study PRJEB24529) | metagenome | biome: Human gut stool | place: China | collected 2011
TGAAACACACGCCCCTCAAACGTGCCTGTCTGCCTATTCCAGCACACTCGCATTTATTAGATTTTTGTCGGTTTCTCAACTCAACAATCAAGATTATATCATAAGGCATTTAACTTGTCAACACATATTTGAAAGTTTTTTCAATTTTCTTACATAATTTTTTCTCTATCTGCAAAAAACGCATAAAAACTGAAACTTTATACTTTTACAAGAATGACATCGGGATAGGCTGTATCCCGACATCATCCTATTTTCTGGCAATCAGCCGAGAATTTTTTCTGCAACTTTTGGCAATTCATCGAACGAACTGATTGTATATTCGGGATTTTCCGTTGTGCCGAATCCGTATGATGCAAACACGAACGGTATTTCTGCATCTTTTGCGGCAATTTGATCGCCGATTGTATCGCCAAGATACAAAGCATTATTAATGCCGTTACGCTCCATAACAAGCTTTATATTCTCTCCCTTTGTCAGATTTGTTCTGCCTGACATTTCAAAATTGGAGAAATATTTATCAAGCTTATGAGCAAACAAAAATGCCTCTATATATCCGCATTGACAATTACTGATTATGCCGAGAAAATAATTCTTTGAAAGAATTTTCAGTGTGCTTTCAAGATTATCATACAAATGACCGCCCGTTTTGCGAAGTGACGGAATCTGTTCCGCACAACACTCCTTTACAATTGCGACCGAATTTTCAAGCGTAAGTTCGGGCAACATTATTGACGCAATCTGTTCAACCGTCTTTCCCATATAACTGTTCATTTCTTCAAGTGTGATTTGCTTTGTTGTTTCTTTATGTTTTTTAAGTATATCGTTCCACACAGGCAAAATCACATCACAAGTGTGCCACAATGTGCCGTCAAGGTCAAATAAAACTGCTTTTTTCATAAATTCATATCTCCATATCAAATATGATTAACGGTTACCCGTTGCCAAAAACGATATTAACACAACGGATTTTGGTTGTCAAGATATGGTGCTGTAGATACATTACTTTACTTGCGGTCGTCCGATAAATGCCCCTACTGACTTACAGAAAATTGTGTGGTAAAAAACAAGTTCCGTCATATTCCCTATTGCAATTTGTTGTAATGGTAACTGCGAGTGACGGTGATTGCTATATGTCAAACTTACAACCTCGCCAATGTGGCTTGTTCATAATCAAAGTGTCATCAACGCTCTCCCTAAAAACAGTCCACCGGACTGTTTTCTTAACGGTCGCTTTCAAGTCCCGTCATCGCTTGCTGGTACAAATTAAAAGAGGATTGATACTAAAGTATCAATCCTCTTTTAATGGTGCGAGTGACGGGACTTGAACCCGTACGTCGTGAAACACACGCCCCTCAAACGTGCCTGTCTGCCTATTCCAGCACACTCGCATTTTTCTCTCACTTTTTTAGTGAGCAGTATTGATTATACGGTAAAACTGTAATTTTGTCAATACTTTTTTTAAAGTTTTTTAATATTTCTTTCCCCTGCATCGAATTGCAACACAGGGGAAAGATTTTAGATTCTAAATAGATCAGTTTTACGATCTTGTACCCTTTTTGACCTGCTTTTCAAACTTGTCAAGACAGGTATTCCAGTTATCGTATGACGGATCGTTACGCTTATCTTTGAAGATCTTTGTATCGTCAAGATACTTTCCGACATAATCCGTCAGTTTCACCGCACCGTTATAGTTAAGGTGATCTCCTTTATCCTTTGTATCCTTTTTCCAATCAATCGGGATATCATCACGAAGAAGATTGGTATCGATATAATCAACACCGAGATCCTTTGAAACCGCTTCCATGGCGTTATGTCGCTGGTAGTTCCAGTTTTTTGTGCTTGGGGTGCTTATAAGCACAAGTCTTGCGCCGTGTGTTTTACAGAATTTAGCAATTCCGTTGAGATACTTTTTGTTGGTAGAAAGTATCGGTGCAGAAACATCGGAATATTTCATATATTCCTTGATAGCCTTATCTGTCGCAGGCTTAGACTTTTTAGTAAAGTAATAACCTTTGTTATTCTCATTCGCAGTATATTCAACTGTAGCCGAAAAATCCTTGAGCTGAAGATTCTTCCAACGGTCATGATATCTGAACACAGGAAAAATCTGCTCTGCCTTATATGTGATTTCATCCTCAAGATAAGATTTTCTGAAAATCGCATTGGTTTCAAGGAACACAATCTTCGGACTTTGATTTTCAAAAGTTTTTTTCAAAAATTCCATTGAGTACACAAGCTTTTGAGACGGAGAAGAAACATCATACGAGGTAATTCCGTAGTCCCTCCAGATATTGAGCGGAATGAACGAATGATACACCTCGCTGTCACCGATAAATACAGTGTCAATACTGTCTTTAGGTTCACTGAAAATACCGTTTGCTCTCGGATAATGAATGCCCGATGCCTTGTCATTTGACTTTGGCTGAAATATGAGCGAGGACACCTGAAGTAATCCGAGAAGTATTGCAACAAACAGGACACAGCTGACAATTCTCTTAATTATTTTCTTCATAATCAGACCTCCTTAGAAGTTCGCATAAATCGGATCAACGGCAACATAACCCTTGCCGTAAGCACCGAAGATTATGATGAACATAATAAGAGCGTAAACAGCCGCCCATCTTATAACAACATTTCTCTTTGCAATTGCGCCACGCACACATATTCCCTTTTCATTGAGAACGCTGATTACAAAAATAAAAGCAAGCGCAATAAGCACGATCATAACATCATGCATATCAATTTTAAGCTTTTTCATAAGCTCATAGTTAAGGCTTGAAAAGCTGAAATCGGTCACCATTTTTCCAAACATTGAAAGACCTGTTGTAAGTCTTTCTGCTCTGAAAAACATTTCGCCGATAACAACAAGTATGCATGTACGAACTATCTGAAACACTTTGTACGCAAAGCATTCGGAATTGATGTGAAGCTTTTTATTGAATGCGGTAACCGCAGGAGCAATGATGTTGCCCGACAGAATAAGCACAAAGTGGTACATACCGAAGAATATGTAGCCCCACGCAGAACCGTGCCACAGTCCGTTGCAGAACCATACACAGAACAACGCTATGCTTCCCGCAAGCAACGGACCAAAGTGGTTGCCGAGCTTTTTGCGTGCGGAAGATGTAAGATTTTTCATCGGCTTTGACATGGTGACGGGATAGAAGATATAATCCTTGAACCATGTGCCGAGTGTGATATGCCATCTTTTCCAAAATTCTGAAATTGATTTTGAGAAGAAAGGTCTTTGAAAGTTTTCGGGCATTGTAACGCCGAAAATCTGAGCAACACCCATTACGGCATCCATTGTACCGGAGAAATCGCAATAGAGCTGAATTGTATAGGCAATTGCTCCGAGAGCAATTATTCCGCCCTGATAGTCATCGTAATGGCTGAAAATCTGCTTAATCATAGGATTAAGTCTGTCAGCGATTACGAGTTTTTTCATAAGACCGAAAAGAATACGGACTGCACCGAGTTTTAAGTTTTCAAACTCAATTTGCTTTACATTCCACAGCTGATTGGCTGTCTGACCGTAACGGCAGATAGGACCTTCTACAATCTGCGGAAAGAAAGACATAAACAACGCAAGTCTTAATATGTTGTCATCTGCTTTAATAAGTCCTCTGTAAACATCAAAGAGGTACGATACAGCCTGCAAAGTAAAGAATGAAATACCAATCGGCATTATATAACTCGGAATATCAAACTGAATCGGAATATTCAAAAGCAATAACAGCGAATTTACATTTGTTGTAAAAAACGGTGAGTATTTGATTACAAGCAGACCGCCTATCATAAGTACGGCGGCAAACAACAGAACTCTGCGACTGCGGTGGAGATATACCTTTTTAAGAGCCTTTTTCTCCTCCTTAGGCACAGCCTTTAGTGCCGCACTTTTTTGAGTTTGAATCCTGTCAAGCCACAAGCCGAAATAATGGACACCCATTATTATCAGGCATAAATAGGCAATCAACTGACCGCTTATCAGCCAAAAGAAAGCAAAGCTTGCAATAAGCAGAAAATACTTTCTTGCTTTTTGCGGAATGACGGCATACACAACAACTGAAACAGGCAGAAAAATGACAAGAAACGCTACCGAAAAATACGAGGTCAACGTGTCAAGACTGCCCGCCATCAGTAATGATGGAAGATCCATCTTATTCCTCCTCTTGGAGTCTTTCAATCATACTCCACATTGCCTTTACTGAATTAAAGTTTGCAGGAACAACTTCCACTGCAGGGACTGTCACATCAAAAGCGTCCTCAATTTCAGCAATAAGAGAAATAATTGAAAGAGAGTCAAGATAGTGACCGTCAATAAGGTTTTCACAGCCTTCGTAATCTACATCCGGTTTAATGTCCTCTAAAATCTCAATAAGTTCATCCATTTTAATTCGTTTCCTTTCTGTAATTGGGTTTGTTTAAATTAAATGTTTCAAAGGAATCACGGACGCAAAGATATGTTCCGTCCTCCTTTTTTATGTAAACCGAGGGAATGTCACGACTTAAAAACAAAGAAATTCCCTCTGTCATACAATAAGCGCCTGTGTTTTCAAAACAAATTATATCACCGATTTCAATATCAGGCAAAGAAATCTGTTTTGCGATTATATCATTCATTGAACAAAGCGAACCGCAGATATTCCATGACTCGGTGCACGGCTCGGTTTCTTTTCCGCAAACCGAAAGGTACGGCTGTTTCATTGCCATATGCTGACCGTAGTACACAATATGGTTCATTCCGCCGTCAACAAGAAGGTAGTTTTCCCCTTTGTTGCACTTTTTATCAACGATATGCGTGTAGTATTTACCGCAGATTGCGGCAATGCTTCGTCCGAGCTCAAGCGTGATTTTCGGCTTTGAAGTCATCTCATTCAAAAGCTGTGCAAATCCGCCGATAAGCTCGTCCTCATTTATGGTATCTTCCTTGAAATAGGCTGCAGGGAATCCTGTGCCGTATTCAAGCTCTTCTGCGGTATAATCATATTTCTCTTTGAGAAGAATAAGAAGATTGTCAAGTTTGTCAATTTCTCTTTTGAGTTTTTTAAGAGAGGTTTTCTGTGTTCCTGAAAAGAACTGAATACCGAGTATGTCGAGATATTCAAATTCGTTTCTTTTTGAAATAATTTCTTCGATTTCATCGGAATTAATTCCGAACTGACTTCCGTTTGTAAGTCTTAAAAGCAAAGAAATTTTCTTTTTATATTTTTCAGACAATTCTCTGAAAAGATTAAACTGTGTAAGTGACTCTACGGTGAATATTCTGTCGCATTTTCCGTTTGCAACCATATTTTCCATAACTTCGGGAGTTTTGTACACACCCGAAATCACCATCATTTCGTCGGGAATATCAAGTAAATCGCAGATTTCAGCCTCACCCGGTGAGCAGATTTCAAAGCGGTCAACATCATTTTCAAGTTCTGCCGTAATAAATGTGTTCGCCTTGATTGCATAGCAGATTGCAACATCTTCGGGAAGCATTTTTCTGAGATATGCTACTCTGTCTTTGAGAGTTTTTACATCAAAAACATAGAATGCAGTTTTGTTCTGCTTTAATATTTTGTTCATTTTCTTCTGCCCCCTGCAATTTCAGCAAGCTTTTTACGGTCAATTTTGCCGTTCTTTGTGAGCGGCATTTCATCAACCTTGCGGATAATGCCCGGAATCATAAACGCAGGCAAATCCCTTGACATTGATGCGGCAAGCTCGTCCTTTTCAATTGAGCCAACGAAAAAGCCCTTGAGCCTTGATTTTTTCTCATCAAAAATACAACAGCATTGCTCAACACCGTCAACAGCCGACATCTCACGCTCGATTTCCTCAAGCTCTATGCGATGTCCCATATATTTAATCTGAAAATCCTTTCTTCCGCTGAAAACAAGTTCACCGTTTTCGTTGTATCTGGCAAGGTCTCCTGTTCTGTAAATTAATTCGGGATAGTACGGATTAAGCGGATTCTGAACAAAAGCCTTTGCATTCTGTTCGGGATTTGAGTAATAACCGAGTGCAAGAGCAGTACCTCTCACGCAGATTTCACCGACTTTGCCAACCTCTGAAATCCTGTTATTATTCTCATCAAGAAGAATAACATCTTCATTGGGGAACGGTTTGCCTATCGGAATACCGTCTGCATAGTCGCAATCGTTGTCGAGAATATGGTATGTGCAGTTACAGGTGATTTCAGTCGGTCCGTAAAGGTTTACATACTTCGCATTTGGAAGATGTGAACGGAAATTTTTAAGCGCCTTGAGCGGCATAACCTCACCGCTGAAAAGAATCTTATTAACGGTTTCGGGAGTTCTGTAGTCAAGCGCATGGAATGTGCTGATAAGGCAGAGAGCCGAAACAGCCCATATCATAACAGTAATCCTGCGGTCACATATGAAATCAATGAGTTCGGCAGGAGCGGAGAACATTCTCCTCGGCACAACAACAAGAGTTGCGCCTGTTTTAACAGCCGAATAGATATCCTTGACGGACACATCAAAATCAAACGGTGCTTGATTTGCTATTACATCGTTATTATCAATGCCGAATATTTCGGTAAAATGGTCAATAAAGTCAATTACACTTCTGTGACACACAACAATTCCCTTTGGAGTGCCTGTTGAACCGGAAGTGAAGTTGATGTAGAGCGGATCTGTGTCAATTTTATGGCTGCGGATTTCGCCAAGCTTTGCATAATCAGGCTCCGATTTTGCCAAATCTTCAAAGGTCACAATTTTTCTTTCAGAGAAATATTCTTTCGCTGTTTCAAGCAAGCTTTCAGAAGTTACAATCACCTTTGGATTGAGTACGGAAACTGTGGTCTGAAGTCTGTTCTGCGGAAGCTCCGTGTTGAGAACAGAATAAAATCCGCCTGCGTAAACGGTTGCAAAAAATGCCGCTACCGCATCGGCACATTTTTCCATGTATATGCCTACTGCATCTCCCGATGTGATAAGTTCAGAAAGGGCGGTTCCGACAGATGAGCTGAGTTTTACAAGCTCGGAATATGAATAGGAAACCTTTTCGTCAGTTACCGCACATTTTTCGGGGAAGTATTCGGCTGAATTTTCAAGATAAGCCAGCACACTGCTGTTCATAGCTGCACCTCATTATGTATTTGTATATTAATCATCAAATTATAAAATCGTTGACCAAATATTATATATTGCAAACGCATTAATATAATACCACAAAATTCGTCAAAAAACATCACAAAAATGTCACAAGTAAGCGATTATTTGTATTTTCAGCAATTTGCACAAATAATCAGTCTGCAATCGGCAGTTTCACTTCAAATACTGCACCGTCAAGGTAGTTATACGCCGTTACGCTGCCCTTGTGAAGATGTATAATCTCATTTGCAAGCGACAAACCGATGCCCGTTCCGCCGTCACTGCCTTTGTAGAATCTGTCAAAGATATGTTCAATATCATCACGGTTTATACCGTTACCGTCATCCTTGAATCGGATATAAACATTTTTCTGATTGGTTTCGCAGGCAACAGTAATTTTCTTTTTTGAATATTTCAGACCGTTTATTATGATGTTTCGGAATGCCCTTGCCATTTGATCTTCATCACATTTCACATAAATTTCTTCATCCGGAAATTCAGGCACAATGCTTATGCCGTTCATCTGCTGAACAGCATCAAGTGACCGAAAACAATCGTAGAGAACCTCTTTTATGTCAAGCTTTACAAGGTCAAGCTTAAAATGTCGTGAATCGATTTTTGAAATTGAAAGAATTTCCTCAACAAGACCTGTCATTCTCTCGGATTCCTGCATAATTATGCCTGCGGCATTTTGCGGATCTACAACATCCATTTTAATACCCTCGGCATAGCCTTGAATTGCCATAAGAGGGGTTTTGAGTTCATGAGAAGAATTTTGAAAAAATCTGCGCTGAGTTTTCTGTGACTCCTCGATTTTAACACCGAGTCTGTAACCGATTATGCTCATCACAACAATTGCGCAAAGAAAAATTGCTGAAATAAGCCAGTTAAGCGAACGGGTATATTTTACGATATGGTCGATATTTATGTACATTAAATACACAGGCGAATCGTTTTCATCGGATTCTGAGTCGTCCCAATAATCATAATTCTGCGGTTCTTCATAAACTGTAAACACATAATAGCCGTTATCTGTTTGAAGTGTATATATTTGTTCTTCGGATATATCGTGATTCTTAACCCATTCGGTGAGTTCGTATGTGCTTTTTAATGAAGTTGAATTTGAGCCGACAAGGCTGTTGCCCTCGAGGGTGTTTTTGTCATTAAGAGCGTCTGTTACATTAATATAGTAAATATCCGAGGTGAAATACGAATCCTGATAACCGCTTTCAAACTTTTTTTGAAGAGTTGATTCCTCATTGGAATCTTCTTCATAATAATCCGAAGAATAATCTTCACTTTCGTTGTTGCTGTCAAAAATATAATGCTGATAATCAATTTCGTATTCAAGAGCGTCTTCTGCCTCACTTACGAAGTGGGACGGCAAAACTATATTTAAAATTCCTGCAAATGCGAAAAAAAGTAAAATCATTGACGACCATACAATAATCAAAATACGGAATTTTATGTGTTTCACTTTTTATCCTCCGCAATGCTTATTCTGTAACCAAAGCCCCATATCGTGCCTATGCTGACATTACTGCCTGCAAGGCTTAACTTTCTGCGTATTCTTCGCAAGGTTTCATCTGTTACACGGGTTTCAACTTCGGTATCGAATCCCCACACTCCCTCAAGAATTTCTTCTCTTGAAAATGCCTTTTTCGGTTCTTTTAACATATATGTAAGCATTTTAAGTTCTGTTTTACTCAAAGAAACAGGCTTGCCTTTGCAATAAAGGCAGTTTTCCTGTGCCGAAAATCTAAGATTGCCGGTTTTAATATCAGAAAGCTCCTGACCTGTCACCTTTTTGGTGTTCATATCCATTCTTCTTAAAAGGGATTTTACTCTCATTAAAAGGGTTGTAAGTCTGAACGGCTTTGTCAGGTAATCATCGCCCCCGAGGGTTATTCCCCTTACATAGTCATATTCGGAATCTTTAGCGGTCAGCATAATTATAGGAACATCCGTTATCGTTCTGAGCCGACGGCATATTGTCAAGCCGTCTGTTCCCGGCATCATTATATCAAGAATTACAAGTTCACACGGGTTTTTAAGGAATTCCTCCATAAGCTCATCACCCGTTTCAAATGCGGTAACGCTGTAACCGTCACTCTCAAGAAACTTTGTAATAAGGTCACGAATGTTCTTTTCATCATCCGCAATATAAATTGATGCGCCCATAGTAAAAATACCCTTTCTGAACAGAACCGCAAGCTTTAAGCGTAATTTTCATTAAAATCATATATATTATACCAAATTTCAAAGTAAAAATCCACCGAGAAATGAATCTGAATTGTAATAAAAGTGTCACAAAATGTATTAAACAGAGTAATTACAATAAAATTTTTTTGAAGTTGACAAAATAAAAAAATTATAGTATGATATTCGAGGTATATAATGGTTTAATTGGAAACGCACATTTCTCCTTAAGGAAATGATAACGAACAACACTTATATGTTTACTAAGTTATCATTTTTATGAAGGAGATTTTTTATGCCAAAAACTAAATTTCAGGAAGTTATTTTTACAATTATCATGGTTTTCTTTATGGTTTATGCCATGATTTGTTACAACACGGCTCTTAACATCGGCGGAATGAAAAATGAAGTTTTTCTTTCTGCATTTAAAGAGCTTGTGATTATGGGACCGATTGCATTTATTCTTGACTTTTTCATTATCGGTCACATTGCCAAAAAGCTTGCTTTTAAGATTGTAAACCCTGCAAAGGATAATCCTTTCTTCCTTGTACTCGCAATTTCTGCAATTTCGGTTATCTTTATGTGTCCTCTTATGAGCCTTGCTGCTACTCTTATTTTCAAAAATGCGGGTGTTGAGATTATTTCGGTATGGCTTGAAACTACCGCACTCAACTTCCCTATGGCACTTTGCTGGCAGTTGTTTTTTGCAGGCCCGATTGTCAGATTCATTTTCAGACATATTTTCAGAAGGTCACTTACAGCAAACAACACACATTGATTACACAATTACAAATAAAAATGCTCTGTACCGTTTGATTTGGTACAGAGCATTTTTGTTTTTGCATGATTTTTAATCTTCAAAAAGCGAATTCATCAGATTTTTAATTTTTTCTTTTCTGGCTTTTGTTTCATCGCTGTTTAGAAAATAGCTGTTTTCCTGAAAGTTAATTACATCGCCTTCTTTGATATTTTTCGGCAGGGCTTTAAGTTCAAGATTCACCATATCGCCGTTTTCACACTCAAGAACAGCCTTGTCGCCTTCTATTCTGTCAACAATAAATTTTTTCAAGCTTATTCATCCCTTTTCATTGAAGTTTGTCCCGTTTTGATTGTCACACCTGAACCCTCGGTTGAAATAACAACCGTTCCGTTTTCATCGGTTCTGTATGTTTCAACTCCGAATTCATCAAGCAACTTTAATGTGCTTTTGTGCGGATGTCCGTAGCTGTTATCCTTGCCGAGAGAAATAACCGCATATTTAGGATTTACATTTTCAAGCAACGCTTTTGTTGTTGATGTTCTGCTTCCGTGATGACCTACTTTAAGAACTTCTGCACTCATATCTGCCGTAACAGTTTCAAGCTCTTTCTTTTCGGCATCTCCGAGGAACAGAAAGCTGTCGTTTTTATAAGTGATTTTAAGAATTACAGAGCAATTGTTCAGATTATCCTCGTCAATTGTTACGGGAGCAAGAATATTTATGCTGAAATCGTTGTCATCAATAATATTCATACCCCCTTTGGCTGACTTGACTTTAAGTCCCTTGTCTGCAATTGCCGTGAGCAGATTCTCATAGGTCTTAGTTGTGGTTGTAACCTTAGGCATATAGATTTCGCCGATATTATTATGCTTTACAACATAAGCCATTGAACCGATATGGTCTGCGTGAGGGTGAGTTGCAACGAGATAATCAATCCTTGTGTATCCGAGATTATTGATATATTCGGTAATACTTTTGCCGTACATATTCTCGCCTGCGTCAATCAGCATACACTTTTGATTCGGCAGTTCAATAAATACGCTGTCACCCTGTCCGACATCAAGGTAATGAACCGATAATGTTCCGATTTCTGAAACAGTTGTTTTGCTTTCCGAATCGGAACCGTTCACATTGATATTGATTGAACACGAACAAAGTGCAAGACAGATTACCGCAAACAATGCAGTAAGCTTTAATATTAACTTTGAATTAATTTTAATTTTTAACACCTCACAATTCCGAGTCTTATTGTACAATAAACAAGACAATATTTCAAGAACAGAAAAAGGAGAGCCTTTGCGACTCTCCCCTTTCGATTATCATTATGCGGTTTTGCCTGTATAAAGCTGATAGTATCTGCCCTTTTGTTCAAGAAGCCGTTCGTGTGAACCACGCTCGATGATTCTGCCCTTTTCAAGAACCATAATACAGTCTGAATTCTTGATTGTAGAAAGTCTGTGGGCAATAACAAAGGTTGTTCTGCCGTGCATAAGCTTATCCATGCTGTCCTGAACCATCTTTTCGGTACGGGTATCAATTGAACTTGTAGCCTCATCAAGGATAAGTGCGGGCGGATCTGCAACAGCGGCTCTTGCAATCGCAAGCATCTGGCGCTGTCCCTGACTGAGATTGCCGCCGTCACCTTTGAGCAGGGTGTTGTAGCCGTCAGGAAGTTTTCTGATAAAGCTGTCTGCGTTGGCAAGCTTTGCCGCTGCGATAACCTCTTCGTCTGTTGCGTCAAGTCTGCCGTAACGGATATTTTCCATTACGGTATCCGTGAACAGGTGTGTATCCTGTAAAACTATACCGAGTGAACGGCGAAGGTCGCCTTTTTTGATTTTGTTGATATTGATTCCGTCATAACGGATTTTACCGTCCTGAATATCATAGAATCGGTTAATAAGGTTTGTGATTGTTGTTTTGCCTGCACCTGTTGAACCGACAAACGCAATCTTCTGACCGGGTTCTGCGTACAAATCAATATTGTGAAGAACGATTTTATCATCTGTATAACCGAAGTCAACATCGTCCATAACAAGCGCACCCTTGAGTTCACGATACTCTGTTTCGCCTGTTATGCTGTGAGTATGCTTCCAAGCCCACATACCAGTTTTTTCCTCAGTTTCAACAAGCCTGTCGCCCTCTTTGCGGACATTGACAAGTGTTACATATCCGTCATCAACCTCAGGCTCTTCGTCAAGAAGTTTAAAGATACGGTCTGCACCTGCAAGAGCCATAACAATTGAGTTAAACTGCTGGCTGACCTGATTGATAGGCTGGGTAAAGCTCTTGTTAAATGTGAGGAAGCTTACGAGTTTACCGATTGTAAATCCGAGGAATTTGTTGAGAGCAAAGATACAGCCTACGATTGCACAAAGCACATAGCTGATGTTACCGATTTGTGCGTTAATCGGCATAAGGATATTTGCAAACTTGTTTGCGTTGTATGAACTGTTAAAAAGCCTGTCATTAAGCTCATTGAATTCTTCAATGCTCTTTTTTTCATGATTAAATACTTTTACAACTTTCTGACCGTTCATCATTTCCTCAATGTAACCGTTAGTTGCACCGAGGTCTGCCTGCTGTTTTGCAAAAAACCTTCCGCTTCGTGACGCAAGCTGTTTTGTTACAAAAAGCATTACACCAACCATTATAAGTGTAAGAATTGTAAGAGGAATACTGAGTGTAAACATACTGACAAGAACGGCTATGATTGTAATTCCGCTGTTGAAAAGCTGAGGAATACTCTGGCTGATCATCTGACGGAGGGTGTCAATATCGTTTGTATAAACACTCATGATATCGCCGTGAGGGTGTGTGTCAAAGTATTTTATCGGAAGGCTTTCCATATGTTCAAATATCTGACAACGCAAATCACGCATTGTACCCTGTGTTACATAAACCATAATTTTTGCGTAAATAAACGCCGACGCCGCACCGATTGCATAGAAAATTGCAACTCTTAAAATTGCTCCGAGCATCGGTCCGAAGTCACGGCTGCCGCTCTGAATCATCGGAGTGATGTAATCGTCAATAAGGTTCTGAATAAACAATGAACCCTGAACATTTGCAAGCACGCTGATGAGGATGCAGACGAAAACAATAATCATCTGAAATTTATATTTTTTGAAGATAACATTGAAAAGTCTTTTAAGAACCTGACCTGAATTTTCAACCTTTTGTGCAGGTCCTCGGTTTCTTCTTCCCATTGGTCCCGGCATAATTACAGCTCTCCTTTCGCATCAAAATCACCGTTGCCGCTTGTCTGGGCAACATAAATTTCATTGTAAATCGGACTGTTTTTGATAAGTTCTTCGTGAGTACCCACTGCGCTTATCTCACCGTCATCCATTACAATAATCTTGTCTGCGTGTGAAACGCTTGATACACGCTGTGAAATAATCAGCTTTGTAGTATCGGGGATATTCTCGCTGAATGCCTTGCGGATACTTGCGTCTGTTGCGGTATCAACTGCACTTGTCGAATCATCAAGAATAAGGATTTTCGGATTTTTCAGCAAAGCTCTTGCAATGCAAAGGCGCTGTTTCTGACCGCCCGAAACATTAGTACCGCCCTGTTCGATTTTTGTGTTGTACTTATCGGGGAAGCTTTCGATAAACGCATCTGCACAGGCAAGCTTGCAGGCATTGATGCATTCTTCCTCTGTAGCATTTTCGTTGCCCCATCTGAGGTTGTCAAGGATTGTACCGCTGAAAAGAACATTCGACTGGAGCACAACCGAAACCTTGTCACGCAGAGTTTCGATATCATAGTCACGAACATCTTTTCCGCCGACCTTAACAGAACCTTCGGTTACATCATAAAGTCTTGCAATAAGGTTTACAAGGCTTGTTTTTGAAGAACCCGTACCGCCGATAATACCGATTGTTTCGCCTGATTTGATTTTTAGGTTGATATCGTTGAGAATCGGTTTTTCGGCTTTTGTGTTGTATGAGAATGAAACATTGTCAAACTCAATGCTTCCGTCCTTAACCTCGTAAACAGGGTTTTCGGGATTTGCAAGCGTTGATTTTTCATTAAGCACACCTGCAACACGCTTACCGCTTGCAAGGCTCATTGTGAGCATTACAAACACCATTGCCACCATAAGAAGATTCATAAGAATGTTCATACAATATGTGAGCATACTTGTAAGTTCACCTGTTGTAAGCTCATTGCTCACAATCATATTTGCACCAAACCAGCTTACAAGAATGATTGATGCATATGAAGTAACCATCATAATCGGTGATACTTTTACCATTGCATTTTCAGCCTTAACAAAGAGTCTGTAAACATTGTCGGCTGCCTTGCGGAACTTGCCGACCTCATGTTTTTCACGGACAAAAGCCTTTACAACTCTGATTGAAGTTACATTTTCCTGAACGCTTGCGTTGAGTTCATCGTACTTTTCAAAAACCTGACTGAAATACTTGTATGTCGCCTTCATAATAAAGACAAGAACAATTGAAAGCAAAATTGTTGCAATGAGATAAATACAGGCAAGCCTTGCATTGATGATAAATGTCATTGCCATTGCACAGATGAGCGATACAGGCGCTCTGAAACACATTCTCAAAAGCATCTGATATGCATTCTGAAGATTTGTTACATCCGTTGTCATACGGGTAACAAGTCCTGCGGTTGAGTAACGGTCAATGTTGGCAAACGAGAATGACTGGATATTTGCAAACATTGAGCGTCTGAGGTTTCTTGCAAAGCCTGCCGAAGCTTTTGCACCGTAGATGCCGCCCATCATACCAGCAAACAAGCCCGTGAGTGCAAGTGCACCCATATAACCGCCCGTTATGAGTATGTGCTTCATATCGCCCTTGTTGATACCTTCGTCAATCATTGATGACATAAGAAACGGAATAATTGTTTCAACAACTACTTCGAGTATCATAAAGAACGGTGTAAGAACAGACTCTTTGACGAAACCTTTGATATTTTTTGCCAAAGTTTTTATCATACTTATCTCCTTCCGTTTTAATTTGCATTTTCAAGTCCGCTGAGAATTTTATTTACAAGAAAAAGAAATTGTTTCTTTTCTTCTTTTGTCAGCAGACTGTTAAGCAAAATTTCGTTTTTGGTTATCATATTTTCGATTTTGTAATGAAGTTCAATACCTGTTTCGGTCAAGACAAGTTTTTTGAGCCTTGCGTCACTTTCAACGCTCTCCCTCGTTATGTAATTTTTCTTTTCCATAAGTTTAAGAATACTTGTAACGGTTGAACGGGCAATTGAAAATGCGTTTTCAATATCTTTTTGATAAACATCTTCATCACGATGATCATAGAGATATGCAATAATCCAGCCGTGCATAAGAGTCAGCTTATCCACACCCTTATCCTTGGCGGAATAGATTAACTTTCTCTGCAAAACCTGATTAAGCACCTTGATTTCGTGACCGATTGAATCATTAAAGCGTTTGTTGCACTTACAGCTTTTTACGCTTTTGTCATCACACATTATTTCACCTCCGAAATCACACTTATGAGATATTGTTCTATATAGAATAGTTCGATACAAAACAATTTGTATCAGTAATTATAGCACCTTCATTTTGAATGTCAAGAGAAATTACAAATAATTATTCAAAGTTTCACATTGCTGTCACAAATCAAAAGCGACAGCTAAAATTACAGCTGTCGCAGTTAAAATCATATTCACTTTACACAAATTATGACAATTGTCACTTTTTTAGGATTTCTGTCGCATCACGGATATCGGGGGTTTTGTCACCGTTGATATCACAAACAAAAAGAGCATACTGATTTTCGTCATAATCGTCAAAGGTCAGTTCTTTGATAAGATACTTCTGAATAAGCTCAGCGTCCTTTTCATCTGTTTTGCCGTCAATGTTGAGGTCTTTCATATTTTTGGGAACGCAACCGCCGTCAAGCACAAAATCAATACCGCTGTCGTTCATGAGTTCATCGGCTCTGTTTTTGTCAACATCAACAATGTAAAGTCCCAATGTGTCAAAGCATTGATAAACATACTTTGCATCCTTTAAAATCTCGGCTTTCTTTTCTTTTGCCCTGTCATTTGTTATGCCTGCACCTTGAAGGTGTGAGTCAAGCTTTGCAATCATCTCCATTGCGTAATCATTATCCGTCATTGCACGGTCGAGATCAACACCGTTTGTCATATAGAACCAACCGAGCGAACCCATAACATATAGATTATTCACATCAAGTCCGCAGTAAACGGCAATTTTCCCGTCCTTGTACTGACCTTTTTTCATTGACATTTTGGAATAGCCCTTGATTATACTGTAGCCGAGCTTCATTCCGTCCTCGCTGATATAGTCAAGATTAAACGCTGCTGCACTTGTGCATGAAAGACACGCTCCGCCGATGAGCATTGCAAATACGAGCAATATTGAAATCACCTTTTTAGAAAATTTTCTTTTCACAAAAAAACACCTCCATTGGTAGTATCACCGAACGGAAGTGTTTTATTTTGATTTATTTACTTTTATTTGACTTATTATTTTTTCTTTCTTTTCTTATTTGATTAAGCTCTGAACCTTTGGTTTTTACCTTTCTTTTAAATTTAGCAACGGTAAACGCTTTTATCCTGTCATGATAGACATAGTTGATTTCCGCACAAACCATAAGACACACCATAAGAAAGTAAAACCAAATCATAATAACGGCAATTCTGGTAAGACCTCCGTACACGGAAAATCCGTTGAAATCCGACACATAAACCGAAATACCGAACGAAAGCACATACCACGAAACCGTGCAGAGAAACGCACCGGGCAACTGTGACTTAAAACCGTATTCCTTATGCTCGCTGCGTGAGATGTTCGGAAAGTTCCTGTAAATCAGTGCAAACAATACCGTGAGAAACATAAAGATAAGTATATATCTGAGATGATAGATTATTCCGATTATGTCAGGCAATGATTTTAGATGCGGTGAAAGAAAATCGTTAATTGTTGAACCGAGGACAATAAGTACAAGTGACGCAAGCAAAATTACAAACAATGCAATTGTGTAGAACATTGCTCTTATTCTTAAAAAGAACCAGTTTCTGTTTTCGTAAGCGTCATAAATTCTGTTAAGACCGTTTGTGATTGCGTGGATTCCCTGTGCCGCCGACCACAGGGTGACTACAAGCGTTACAAGAGAAATTCCCACAGCACTTTCATAGGCAGAGGTCAGAAAGTATGTTAAGTCATCGGCAATTTTTGACGAAAACACACTGCTGAGTCCGTGATAAACAAAATCAATCGGAATATGCAGGTTCTGCAAAAGTGACACAAAGAACATTGAGAGCGGCACAACCGATAATATGATGAAGAATGCCGACTGTCCAGCAATTGCAAAAATATTATCGTGAACGCATTTGCTTGTTATCGGTTCAAATCTGCCTGTTATTCTTTTGTAAAGTTTTATCGCCTTGTCAACGAATTTTACCCTCAATGCGTCACCTCCCCTATTTCTATATGATAATTATTTTATACCGTTTTTCTTCATCTGCACATTATAAGAGATTCTTGTAAGAAGTTTTTCGGGTGCAAAATGTCTGAAAAACGACACCGCTTTCATTTCAAAGCCGGGTGTGATAATCATTTTGCCTTTCACGGTCATATCAACGGCATACCTTGCGACAAACTTTGGGTCAAGTCCTCTTATGCAGAATTTAACATCCGCAACATTATTGAAGTTGGTTTTTACGGGACCCGGGCAAAGTACGGAAACCTTGACATTTTTATTATCCCTACGCATTTCCTCATGAATTGCCTGAGTAAGACGAACAACATAATTCTTTGACGCATAGTAGCTTGCAAATGTCGGTCCTGCAAGAAATCCTGCGGCAGAACCTACATTGAGAATATATCCGCTGTTTCTCTCCGCCATATCTTTAAGAAAAAGCTTTGTGAGAATGTGAACCGTTGAAACATTTGTGTGAATGAGTTCAAGCTCTCTTTCAAGCGGAACATCCAAAAATTTTCCGTATGCTCCAAAGCCTGCGTTGTTGACAAGAAAATCAATCTGTTCATTTTCATTCTTAATATGCTCATACAAATCCATGCTGTCACTTTCTCGTGAAAAATCAAGCGTAATTACCCTGACATTCACATTTGAAAGTTCCTCTTTCAGTTTGTTAAGCTTATCTGTTGAGCGTGATACAAGAATAAGGTCATAACCGAGTTCTGCAAGATATCTGGCGATTTCTTTACCTATGCCCGAACTTGCGCCTGTAATCAAAGCCTTCATTAGTTTTCATCATCCTTCGGTTTTTGTGCTGTGGCACAAAGCCATGTTGTACCTTCCTTAGTGTATGTGTTTATGTTTTCAAAGCCTGCCGATTCAAGTACGGCTCTGATTTCCTGCGGAGTTACCGACTTGATATTCAGCATATTTTCAACCTTTTCCCACTTGAACGGATCATCGTCTGTTCTGAGCATTTCAAAAAGCAGCATAACCGTTCCGCCCTGTTTGAGAACACGGAAAACTTCTTTTACATCATTTTCCTTATCAGGCCAGAAGTAGTAAGTTTCAACTGCCGTGATATTATCGAATGTATTGTCATCAAAAGGCATATCGGATACTGATGCCTGAAGAATTTTCGCTTTGTTGCAGAGTATATTTTTTGAATTGAGTTTTTCGGAGGATTTTACCGAAAGCCCGGAATAATCAATTCCGTAAACCTTGCCGTTGGCAACAATTGAGCAAAGTCGGTCAACGGTTTTTCCGCCGCCGCAGCCTATGTCAAGTACAGTTGCGGTGCGTTCAATATTCATATGTTCAAGTCCCCATGAGGTAAGGCTTGAATGTCCTTTATTCATAGCCTTAATCATCATTTTGCCCCAAAAGCCGTTTGGCTTTTTAGCATTCTCCACCAACTTGTGGTATTTCATAAAAATCACTCCAATCTGAAATATTCATCTTTTTACTGTCTTATTATCTATTATTTTCTTTTTCTTCCTGTTGAATTAAGTTTTTGAAGTAAGAGTGCAAGGAAAAACGCACCGCCTACTATAACGATGAACCAAACAAATGACATATACAACGGTTGATTCATCACACGCAAAAACGGGTATGGACCGTCAACTGCACCGACTATATTAAGTATAATAAGCACAATCGCATATATTAATGTAGGGATTGTAGCCGTGAAAGCTGATTTTGCGTCAAGGTGAGGTTCTTTTTCAAAAAGCACAAATGACAGTATGGTCAAAATCGGGCAAAGTGTATGTAAGAATGTGGAATCTTTATTAAAAAGCATATAGAACCAACCGTTTACGCCCTCTCCTCGCATCGGGGAAAGTACGGCAAGAACTACAATAAATGTTACCGAAAGCACAGCCGCCGCCATATATTTAAACATCTGAACCGAGTGCGGAATTTCTTTTCCGCTTTTGAGATATCGCACCTGAAAGCCTGCCATAACCGCACAGGCAACAAGTGCAAACAGATTGCTGTCCTCAGTGTAATATACAAGCGGATAGCAGCCTATTTTGAAAAACACGATAATTATTGCGGCAATCTCACAAGCGATAATCGCAAGATTAAATGCCAAAGCTGTTTTTGTTCGTTTAATTTTAAGAGTATTTTGCATTTTTAATCCTTTTCTATTGTTAGTTTCTTTCAATCAATGCCACGCTCTCCACATGGCTCGTCTGAATACGATGAATTTCTTGGCTGATTTTAGATTAGAGAGAACTTATCAAAAGCCTTTTTCGTGGTTCTGCCGTTTGTGGGGATATGTCCGTGGATCTGAAGTTTTCACATTATCTATTTCAATGTAAATAGTGCTTTTTCGTAGTCTTTAACATAATACTTAATATTGGTTCTGCCTTTTTTGATTACGATATGCCCCTCTTTTTCAAGCATCTCCTTTTGTGCCTCAACGCCTCCCGGATACTTTGCATTTAATTCTCCATTTGCTTTTAATGTTCTCCAATAAGGGGTTTTATCCTCTGCACGCTGATAACTCGCCCATGCAACTATTGAAACAAAAATTCCGGCTGTTATAGGCTCTGTAAAATCAGCACTGCTTAACTCTGCAAAGTATTCTCGTATTTTTCCGACAGTAATCACTTTACCATACGGAATTTTTTTCATTACTTTGTCATAGTCGATTGGCGGTGCAAAATACATTTTATCTCCACCATATTTTTTAATACTCTTTTCATCTGTGATTATTTGAAATTTAGGCATATCCTTGCTATCCATAAGCATAGCATTAAAATCCTTTTTATCTTCATTTGCCATAATGTATTACCTCCAAGCCAATTATATTTCAATAAATAGACTCATGCAATGAGTATTAATATATTACTTTTAGCTTTCATCAATTATTTCTTTTGCTCGATGCAAAATAGGCAGTTCTCTGTTTGCTACAAGCGTTCCTAACCTTGTATTTGCCCTGTTTTCATATTCTCGAACAGCTTCGTCATATGTCAATTTTAATGTAGATAAGTGAAAACTTTCTATTTCATCCTGAGTCAAATTCTTTTCTCCGAATGACTTTACTTTGCACAAGAAATAATTATTAATATTATGCCTGTGAATCAGATTGTAATAATCGCTTACAACTCCGATTTTGCAAATTATTTCTACAGATATACCAAGTTCTTCTTTCAATTCTCTTTGAATGGCGGTTTGTAAGTCCTCGCCTATCTCAACTCCGCCACCCGAGGTTTCAATCAATGTTGCTTTTCCAAAATCATCATCTCGTTCTGCTCTTACAAAATAGAACAAACCGTTTTCATCATAAACTATTGCTCGGACAATAGTTCTGTCATGGTCAACACATTCAAATTGCCACTGCGTATCCTGCAATTCAATATTTATTTGCTTATTCAACATATGTTTTTCCTCAATAAAATAAAAATCAGCTCTGTACAAATCGGGATTTACAGAACCTTCATCATATACCTTGGTTCATATTCTATATATCCGTGTTTCGGATAAAAAGCATAAGATTCAAACCACTGCTCTTTTGGTGTCCCCAAATGTACTTTTGAAACAGCAATACCGTTTTCACGCATCCATAACTCTGCCGTATTAAGTAACTTTGAGCCGATTCCCTTTCGTTTTAATGACGGTTTTATATAAAGCCTATGCAAAAATGCCTGATCTGTATCAGTAATTCTTGAACATCCAATACATCCGACTACCCTGTCATTTTCATCTATTGCAAGCCAAAACATATCATTGCAATCAAGATAGTTTGCCTTAATATCAAGAAGGTCAGGATTTATAGTAGGTTTTCTATCCAAAGCATCTTTTGCCTGTAAAACCATAAAAATCATATCGTCACGATAGATTTCTTCAAATTTAATAATTTTCACACTTTTACTCCTGTACTTTAGTCAACAGAGCCACGCTCTCTACATGGGAGGTTCCGGAGAACATATCGCAGGGGGTGATTTCTTTGGGGGTGTAGCCGTTTTCTGTGAAGAATTTTAAATCTCTTGCGAGGGTTGCCGGGTCACAGGATACATAGACTACACGGCTCGGCGACATTCTTGAAATTATCTTTACAAGCTCTTCACCGCAGCCTTTTCTCGGTGGATCAAGAATTACGCAGTCGGGTTTTAAACCCTCTTTTTCAAGCTGAAATGCGGCATCTGAGGCATCTCCGCAGATGAATCGTGCATTTTCAATGCCGTTTGCTTTTGCATTTTCAGTTGCATCTTTCACGGCATCTTCAACAATCTCCGCACCGATAAGCTGTTTACAGGAATCCGCCATTGTAAGACCTATTGTACCCGTTCCGCAGTATAAATCAAGCAGAATTTCGTCAGATTTAAGATTTGCATATTCTTTGGCTTTGCCGTAAAGCTTTTCAGCCTGTTTTCTGTTGATCTGCCAGAACGAAAACGGTGAAATCTTAAACTGCAATCCGCAAAGTGTGTCGGTAATATGGTCACTTCCGTAGATTGTTCTGTTTTTTCTGCCGAGAACAACATTGGTTTTTTCTCTGTTAGAATTAATAATCACACTTTTTAACTGCGGAAGTTCGGATTTGAGCATTTTCACGAGTAAATCTTCCTGTTTAAGACCGTTTGCGTTGACAACATAGCACACCATAAGCTCGCCCGAAACCTCGCCGATTCTGATATAAATGTGACGAAGTCTGCCCTTGCCTGTTGTTTCATCATAAATTTCCGTGTTGGTTTTTGCGATAAAATCTTTTGTAATTTCAATTACCCTTGCAAAAATTTCGGGCTGTAAAATACAGTCGGTGCAATTGATTATGCGGTGGCTGTGGAATGAATAAAAACCCGTCACAACATTTCCGTCACGGTCAAGACCGACAGGATACTGCGCCTTGTTGCGGTATCTTGTGATATTATCCGACGAAATTATCGGCTTGAAAACAACATTATCAAGACCGCCGATTCGTGTTACGGCATCTTCAACTCTCTGCTGTTTTATTTTGCATTCTTCTTCATAAGAAATATGTCGCCAGGTGCAACCGCCGCACTTCATAAAGTTTTCGCAGTCGGGGATAATTCTCGCCTTGGACGGAACAAGAATTTCTTCGATTTTGCCGAAAGCGTAGGTTTTCTTAACCTTTAATATACGCACCTTGAGTTCGTCACCGATTGCAGAACCCTGTACAAAAACGGCAATGCCGTCATCTGTTCTTCCGACTCCGCTGCCCTCGGCAGTTGCCGAAGTTATTGTAAGGTTTACAATATCGTTCTTTTTTAAAGTCATTTTATCACTCTGCCATTTTGTGTATTTTTAGTTATAATCCTATTCTCTTTTATTTTAGCATTTACTCTACAATTTGGCAACAATTAAAACACAGTATCCGTACAATACACAAAAATTGCACAAATATCAAATTAGGTATTTATTTTTTTGTCCATTCGTCTTATAATATGAGTATTGCAGTTCTGTCACGGCATTGCTTTTTGAATGCAAATCAACTTGTATTCCGACTTTAACACAGGTAAATCGGAATGATTTTTCTGACAGACAAATATACTTATCAGGAATGGAGTGGACTATTGTGAATTACGACAGTCTTATGGATAACATAAAAAGAATACATTTTATCGGTATCGGCGGCAGCGGAATGTGTCCGCTGGCTGAGATTCTTCACCACGAGGGTTACGAGCTTTCGGGTTCGGATATGAATGAGGGTGAAACTCTTGACAGAATTAAGGGTTACGGCATTCCCGTGTTTATGGGACACGCCGCAGAAAATATTAAGGGTGCAGAGCTTGTTGTTTACTCAGCGGCTGTTAAGGAAACTAACCCCGAAAGACAGGCGGCAAAGGAACTCGGTATTCCGTGCATTGAAAGAAGCGTGATGCTCGGTATTGTTACAAGAAGATACAGAAGAAGTATTGCGGTTTCGGGTACACACGGCAAAACAACTACAACCGCTATGCTTTCACAGGTGCTTATCGGCAGCGGTTTTGATCCGTCAGCTATTATCGGAGGAAAACTTCCGTTCATCGGCGGTAACAGCTATGTCGGTCACAGCGATATAATCGTTTGTGAGGCCTGTGAGTATGTTGACACATTCTTACAGCTCAATCCGTTTATTTCGATTATTCTTAATATTGACGCAGATCATCTTGACTACTTCAAGAATCTTGACAACATTAAGAAGTCATTCAACAAATTTGCTCATCAGACAACAGGCTTGCTTGTTATCAACGGTGACGACGAAAACACTCTTGATGCCGTAAAGGATGTTGAGATTGAGAAAATCACCTACGGTTTTGGCGAAAACTGCGATTACAGAGCAGAAAACATCAGCGCAGACAAGGGTGTTCACGAGCAGTTTGACCTTTACTTCAAGGGAGAGAAGCTCACACAGATTAAGCTTATCGTTCCCGGAAAGCACAACATTTATAATGCACTTGCCGCTGCGGCTACTGCACATTATCTTGGCGCTACTCCGAAGGAAATTTCCGAGAATCTTCACAAGTTCGGCGGTGTTCACAGAAGATTTGAAATTCTCGGCACACCTGACGGAATTACTGTTGCCGATGACTTTGCTCATCATCCCACAGAACTTACCGCAACACTCAATGCCGCAATGAAAATGGGCTTTAACAAGGTTTGGGCAATATTCCAGCCACATACATTTTCAAGAACAGCCATGCTCCTTGACGATTTTGCGGAGGCTCTTAAAATTCCGGATCAGGCAATTATTTCGGCTATTCTCCCTGTTCGTGAAACAAACACATATAACATCTATTCTACTGACCTCGGTGCAAAGGTTCCGAACTCTGTTTGTCTTGACACCTTTGAAGAAATTACCGACTATGTTTGCAAAAATGCAAAAGAGGGCGACCTCATTCTTACAATGGGCGGCGGTAATGTGTATATGTGTGCCAATATGATTTACAAACAACTTAAATATATGGAAGAAAATAAATAAGATTTTTAAACAAACAAAAGAACCGTGCTTTTACGACACGGTTCTTTTTTCTTTTATTATATTATTTTAAAAAAGGAGTCAAGGAATATCTTGCCTGCTTAATTGATATTAATAATTTTAATTAGAAGTCAAACTTTCTCTTTGCAAAGAACATTCCTGCAGCTGCAAGTGTAAGAGCTGAAAGAAGAACAATTGAAACTACAGGCGAGTCCCCTGTTTTAACAACTCCGTTATCGTTGTTACTGTTTGTGCTGTCCTTTAACACAACATCAGATGTTGAAGATGATACATCAGTTGAAGCTGTCGGATTTGTGTTATCTTTACTTTCCGGTGTAATTGTGCCAAGTTCGACAAATGTAAATTCATCACTGTCCTGAACATAAGTTAAAAGGACATCACTTTTAATTGTTGTAGTGAAGCTTTTTTCAATTACAGTACCTTTACCTGTTGAAATAACGGCAGTATAAGTACCGACAGAGAGATTTTCGGAAGTATGCGTATATACACCGCCGTGAGTTGCAGGCTGGAAATAGAACATATCTACAATGGTATCATCTTTCATAAGATAACCCGAGGGTACTTCATAAGGAGCTTTTTCGGACTCATACACAATAACATCCACTTCATTTGTTACAGTATAGTAGTTGATTCTGACTGAACCGTCTTTAGAAAGGGTGAAATCTTTATCAACTAAAAAATCATTGCCGTTACGAACATTAACATTATAAGTACCTGCTTTAAGGTTATCAGCAACACCTGTTATGCAATCATAGCGTTCTGATGATGTTGAAAGAAGAATGCCTTGAACAAAATCTCCGTCATCGGTTGTGATTAAAGCCTCATATTTTTCATCGGGGGCAAGCGGTTCATCATAAACTACTGCTTCAATATCATTCGTCACATAATAGTAGTAAATTCTAACAGAGCCGTCCTTTGTAAGTTTAACTTCCGTTGTTGCAGGCTCGTTAAAATAGGGACTGCCTGTTGCTCCGAATTCATAAGTTCCTGCAGTAAGGTTGTTATAAACTGCGGTTACAGTATCATAATGCTCATTTGAATATACCATTTCGGTATTTTTCAAGTCACCTGTTGTTTTGTTAATGCAATAGCTTTTGAAAGGGTATTCTTGACCGTCAACAACAGTATCAGGAGTTGAAACTGCACCTACGACTGTTACTGTTGCCACCAAAAGCATAGTTGCCACAGTAAGCAGACAAACGATTTTCTTTGTAATTCTTTTCATAATTATTCCTCCGTTATTTTTATTATTGCACATTTTGCAATTTAATGTTATTATAATAGCAAAATTTCACAATTACAAGCTGTTTTCACGAACGGGAACTATTGCGACACGAACAGAAATAAAATTACACAATACGGCTTGCATTTTGCTGTTAAAACACTTAATATATGTATATACAGCAATAAAATTATGATTTACGGAGAAAAGAATATGAAAACAAAAAAATTAAAGTATCTTCCTGCCATTGCGGCATTAGCAATCACTCTGGCAATAATCGGATTTGTTGTCACGGCACTCCTTTTTTCACCCAACAAGCCGGACACTCTTGCCGACACACCAACAGAAAACATATGGAGTTACGAAATTCTAAAGGACGGAAAAGTAAGCTCCGTTTATCCTGTATTCGAAGATAATTTAACTGCAACCGTAAACGATACTGATTTTTCGGCTTTGTGTATGAAAATAACCCTCCCCGAAATAACCGATGACAAATTTTTGAATTTTTCTCCATCCGGAGTAGCAACCGAGGTGTTCATAGAAAACTATCTTGCCTATTCAAATATTGATTTGACCGGTGATGACATAAAAAGAAATAAAGACGGATTTCTTGAAATTCCCGATAATTATCTGTTCACGGGACCGTCATATTATACCACCGCAAGTATTCCGATATCGCCTGATTTTTCTGGGAATGAAATGAGAATATACACATATTACACGGACGAAAATCCTTATTATTTTACTACATATCCGTCGCTTGCAGATATGTTTCAAAAATCCACAGATGCTGTTGTGGGATCTGTCGGTGCCGTTATTTTATCAACTCTAAGTTTTATTGTGGCAATTGCATTGTGTCTAATCTTCTTTGTAAGAACAAGAAACGGACATAAAAATTACAAAATCCTACTCATGATATTGTTTTTAATTCTGTTTGCTTTAAGATGTGTGTGTTACTCATCTTCACAGTTGCAAATGAGTTCAAAGGTTCTTTCATCATTTGACTTTTCGATACTATCACGAATATATGTTATACCGATTGTATTCTTCGTAGCGTTTATGTTCACTAACTGGAGAAAATACATTCTTCTTGTATCATCTTTTATACTGCTCGGGACATACTGCATCTGCTACGGATTTTTCAGTGAATGCATTGAGTTTATCAATTTTACTGAAGTTTCACTCTCGCTGTACTTTTTGATAACCGCTATTATGCTTGTTTTAGATTATATTTTTGATGGGCAGAAGTATAAAAAATACAAAAGCTCAAAATATATTCTGCTGTTTATAATCTGCATTTTTTGCAGTTACACTTTGGCGGCATGTACAAGCGACTCTGCCTTTCTAAGTTACGGAAATAATATTTTGGGCAGCATTTTTGAATTTGGCGAATTCGCACCCCTCAATACTATGCTCTGCACAGTTACGGCAATTATTTCTGTATTGATAATTATCAAAGAATTTATTGACGATTATACGGAGTATAAGAAAAGAATTTATATAGTAAATGAGCGTGCAAGATATGCTTTGCAGAGCTATCAGATGTTAAAAAACGGCGAAAAAGAAACCAAAGCCGCTCGCCACGAAATGAATCATCATATGGTTGCAATTTCGGCTATGCTTGATAATAATGACACTCAGAGAGCCAAAGAGTACATAGAAAAAGTCACTGACAAGCTTAGCAAACTTCCGAAAATTAAATACTGCGACAATATTCTGATAAACTCAATTACAGGTATATATGCAGAAATGGCTAACGATAACTGCATTAAATTTGAATGTAGTGCAAATGTTCCGGAACAAATCAGCATTGCCGATGAAGATTTGTGTGTGTTTCTTGAAAACATGTTTGACAATGCAATTGAGGCTTGTTTAAAAACCGATACAGAACACAGATTTATAAAAACAGATATTAAAGCAAATAAAAATTTTCTGTTTATCTCCTGTTCAAACTGCTGTTTTGAAAATCTTATATTTGACAAAAACCATTTTCCCATTTCAGACAAAAGCGACAAAAACAATCACGGGTACGGAATTATTGCGATGAATTCAATTTCAGAAAAATATAACAGCATTTTGATAATTGATTGTACTGATAATGTCTTTACGGTAAAAACAAATATGAGTATAATAAGCTCGGAGGGTGAGTAAATGTACAGAATTGCAATTTGCGATGATGAAAAAATTTTTAACGAATCAGCTCAAGTCTTGCTCGAAAACATTGCACTGAAAAACGGAATTGATATTTCAGTTGAATCGTATTTGAATGCCGACATATTATTAAACGACCTTGAAAATGGAAATAAATATTTTGACCTTGTTTTGTTTGATATAATCATCGGAAACAAAAACGGAATTAACATTGCATGCAAAATCAAGCAGAATTTCACGGACATTAAATTTATATTTATGACCTCATATTCCGAATATGCAATTGACGGTTATGAAGCGGAACCCTCGGGATTCCTTATTAAGCCTCTGAATGAAGCCAAGTTGAAAAGAGCTTTTTTGAGGGCATTTCAAAATTACAAATCACAAAGCCTTATAATTAAGGAAAACGGTAAAAGCCATTCTATCAATTTAAAAAGTATTTTGTATGTTGAAATTTACGGTAAAACTCTCACCTTCCATTTGAAAGATAACAAAATTTTAGAGTTTACAAAAACGCTTTCAGAGATTATAAAGCTCCTGCCAAAGGATGATTTTATTCAATGTCACAGAAGCTTTTTGGTTGCACTTAATGAAATTGAATCAATCACAAGATATCAAATTCTTTTAAGCGGAGGAATGAAAATTCCTGTAAGTAAATTAAGATATACTGATGTGCAAAAAGCTTTAATTGAAAGCGCTGCGGAAAAAAATATATAAAAATGAACAAAGCTCCGTGCGGTTACGGAGCTTTGTTCGTTAAGAGAGAGTTTTTGTCTACAGCTTTGGCTGTATGAATATTTATATAAAAAGCTAAAAAGCTTGTTGGCTGTTATTGACCGAACATATAGTTCCAGATTGAGTCGCTGTCACCGTTATCGGAGCTTTTGCTCTGTGATTGTGACGACTTATTCTGTTTGTTTGAATTGCCTGTTGCAGAACTTCCGCTCGGTGAATATTCTGCAAGAGTGAGCTTGAGATTTGCAGTCTTACCGCTTCTTGTAACGGTAAAAGTTACTGTATCTCCCACCTTTGAATCCTTGAGGGCTGTTTGAATGTCTGATTTTGAAGAAACACTTGTACCGTTTACTGCGGTAATCATATCGCCTCTCATAAATCCTGCTTTTTCTGCATTAGAACCGCTTGTTACCGAAAGAACATAACAGCCTGTGTTGCTGAGTCCGTAGTAGAAAGCGGAATCGTCGGAAGTGATATCTGTAAGCTCCATACCGAGGTCAACCTTGCCCTTTACATAACCGTATGTTTTGAGATCGTCAATTATATCAAGAACATTGTTAATCGGAATAGCAAATGCAATACCTTCAACCTCTGTTGCACTGTCCTTTGCGTTTACAATACCAATAAGCTCACCGTTTGAGTTAAAGAGTCCGCCGCCTGAGTTACCAGGGCTGATCTGAGCGTTGTGCTGGAGAAGCGTCATACTCTTGCCCTCAACCGTTACCTGACGGGCAAGTGCGCTGATAATACCGTCTGTTACTGTACCGCCGAGCTGTCCGAGCGGATTACCGATTGCAACAACATAGTCGCCTACTGCAAGATTTGAGCTGTTGCCCATTGTTGCGGCTGAAAGACCTGTTGCATCTACTTTAAGAAGTGCGATATCGTTGTCCTCATCACTGCCGATTATCTTAGCCTTGTATGAAGTTGCACCGTCACGGAGTGTTACCGTGATATTCTCCGCACCTTCGATTACATGGTGGTTTGTGATGATGTAACCGTCCTCGGAAATGATAACGCCTGAACCTGCACCCTTCTGAACATACTGCTGAGCAAATCCGCCTGTTACAACGCTTTCGGTAGCAATTTCAACTACGCTGTCGGCTGTTTTCTTAACAATTTGGGAAGTTGTTCCGCTGAGAGCGGCATTGCTTGTGGTTGATGTGCTGTTTGCGGATGCCTGTTTGATGTTTACACTTGAAGTTGAGTTGTTGTTAAGTGATGATGCAAGCATACTGCCGCCGAATCCTGCACCGCCGCCGAGAATGATTGCAGCTACAAGCATTGCTGCTACAAAACCCTTTGATGCGGGTTTCTTCGGCTTTTTAGGCTTTTTAACTTTTACTTTCTTAGCCTTTGGTGCGGAATACTGTTGATTTGCATACGGTGAACCCGACTGTGAGCCGTATGGATTCTGTGACGGATTGCCGTATGAATAGTTGTTAGTCTGCTGTGAAGAATATGGGTTTGAAGAATACTGTGAACCGTATGAATCCGATGAGTAGTTCTGTGAAGATGTACCCGATGCTGTGTTTGAAGAATAAGCGTTTTCATAACGGTTAGGGTTATGTGACGCATTCTCGTTGTTACCGTTTATATACGAATGGCGGTACTCACCCGAATTTACACTTGATGTTGAATTTGTGTTCCACTCATAAGAGCTTTCTGTGTTTTCTGCAGTTGATGCAGACTGTGAATCTGATGATGAATGAATATCCTGATAGTTGTTGTCAGCAGTATTATTATCTGACGAATAACCGTCATAACCGTTTTTATTGTTTTCAAAGTTATCGTTCATAACTGTACCTCCGATTAAAAGTTATATTTTCAAAAGACTTCATCGAATGTCGGTGTTGTATTTTGATGTTGTAGATATAATAAAGCCCCAAAGTGAAAAGTATATGAAATACGGCTGAATTAATGTTGAAAGCAAGAAAATAGTATGTGAAAATTCGGTGTGCGTTGTGAGGAGTACGACACAATCATCTGTATTCACGAAAAAAGGGCAGAACAAAACGCTCTGCCCTATATAATGTTTAAGATAATAACAATTTTAAATATCAGTTATCCTTAATCTGATATTTACTAAATAATCCGTCAACAATACTTTTCATATTATTAAACAGCATATTAGTAAATTGTATGAACACACAAAAGAATATAATCAGAAAGCCTACACCTTTGAAACGAGGATTAAGCGTTCCTGACAAAATAAGATTACCACCGATAAAGAAGAGAATCGAAAAGATTATGAAAGCAACAACAATCATCGGACTTGGAAACATTCTGACAGTTAAATCAGAATATCCAATTTTCTCTTCAATATTTCCTATAAAAATCGGACTTAGACTATAAATTCCACCGTAATTTTTAGTCGGTACAAACTTCATTTTAAAACCCTTATCCGTGAATTTCACATCATAGGAATAATCATCCCTCTTGATGTTTGCACCATACTTAGAATTACTTTTGATTATATCATTTATGTGTTCTTCGGATAAAGAAAGTTTATAATGAAGTTTATCAAAGAATTTTATAATCCTAGAAATAACTCCATATACAAAAGGCACTCAGTTTGCCGAAACGGTGTTGACCTGTTCTTTTGTTTCGGGCTTCTTTTCAACCTTCTTTTCGTTAAGCTTTTTCTTTACCGAAACTTCGTCAAACTTCTTTTTGAAGGATACTCTGCCGTTGAACTTCTTTCTGCAATATTTGCATGAAAATTCGGCGGTAAAGCTTTTGTTGTGAAGTCGCCACTTTGAAAGCTGAACAAGCGGTTTTCCGCAATCTTCACAATTGAAAAACATAACGCTTTTGTCAACATCTGGACTGTTGATATCTGTGACAAAATGATTTTTGAACAGCAGTCTGTCATAGAATTCGTCACAAATAGCATCCTTAATGTACGGCTTTAACGGATACTTACCGTAAAAAGCCTTCATACATTCCAATGTTAGGTACACATCGGCAAGCGCCCTGTGCTGATCATCTTCCGAAAAATCAACACCTGCCATTTCGGCACAGGCACCGAGTCCCAGCTGACAGGATGAATCATGCAAATCAAGACAATCTTCACAATAGCTTTGCAGATTGCAATAGCGTGAGAGAAACGGAAGTCTGGTTCTGCCCGTGTAGTAGCTGTAGTTTTCTATAAGAGCATGAAGGTCGGAGTCGCTCCATGTCATAAGCACACTGTCACCCAGAAAATCCGAGAACAGGCTGATTGCTTTGATAAAGCTGACGCCCTCGTCCTTCAACTCTTCATTTGTTATTTTAGTAAGCTGTTTTACCTTACTGCATAGCTTTTTGCCGATTTTCGGAGCAACAAGCATTGTAAAGGTGTCGCATACATTCAGTTCATCATCAAGCTTAACCGCACCGATTTCAATTATTTCATTGACAAATTTGTGCAGAACCTTGCTGTATGAACCGTTCCATTCAAGGTCAAGAATTACATAACTCATTATTTTAATTATTTCTTTCGGAATGCCTGTTTCATACGCTGTTCTTTTGAAAGAATACGCTTGCGCATACGGATATTTTCGGGAGTAACCTCAACAAGCTCATCATCAGCAATGAATTCAAGGCACTGTTCAAGTGACATAATTGTCGGAGGTGTAAGCTTGAGGGCGTCATCAGAACCCGATGCACGGGTGTTTGTGATGTGCTTTTTCTTGCAGACATTAACTGTGATATCCTCAGACTTAGGACTTGCACCTACAATCATACCCTCGTAAACAGGAACACCGGGTCCGATAAAGAGTCTGCCTCTTTCCTGAGCGGCATAAAGACCGTAGGTTACAGTTTCGCCTGTTTCAAAAGCGATAAGTGAACCCTGATGGCGGGTTACGATTTCACCCTTGTATGGCTCATAACCGTCAAATACATGGTTCATAATACCGTTACCGTTTGTATCTGTAAGAAATTCGGGGCGATAACCCATAAGACCTCTTGACGGGATTCTGAATTCGATGTGAGTAACACCGCCTTCACGAGTACCCATATTGATAAGCTCACCTTTTCTTGAACCGAGCTTTTCCATTACAGGACCGACATATGTGTCGGGAACTTCGATGATAAGAAACTCCATAGGCTCATGAAGCTTGCCGTCAATCATCTTTGTAATAACCTGCGGACGGGAAACCTGAAATTCATAATTCTGACGGCGCATTGTTTCGATAAGGATTGAAAGGTGGAGTTCACCTCTGCCCGATACCTTGAATGTATCGGCGCTGTCTGTTTCTTCAACACGAAGAGCAACATTTGTTTCAATTTCCTTGAAAAGTCTGTCACGAAGGTTACGGGAGGTTACATACTTACCCTCTCTGCCTGCAAACGGTGAGTTGTTTACGATAAAGTTCATTGAAACCGTAGGCTCGTCAATCTTTACGAACGGAAGTGGCTCAACACAATCATTTGAACAGATTGTTTCACCGATATTGATATCCTGAACACCGCTTACGCAAACGATGTCACCAAGTGTTGCAGTGTCACATTCAACTCTTTTAAGTCCTTCAAACTGATAGAGCTTTGCAATTCTTACATTCTGAGTTGTACCGTCTGTGTGACAGAGAACGGCAGCCTGTCCGTTCTTTGCAGTACCTCTTTCAACACGGCCTACACCGATTCTGCCAACAAACTTATCAGAGTCAATGTTTGAAATAAGGAGCTGGAGTCCTCCGTTCATATCACCCTGAGGAGCAGGGATTTCTTTTACAATTGCATCAAAGAGAGGTTTCATATCCGTACCGGGTTCATGATAATCCTCTGATGCATAGCCGTCACGGGCAGACGCATAAATTACAGGGAATTCAAGCTGATCTTCGTCGGCACCGAGTTCGATAAAGAGGTCGAGAACCTCGTCAACAACCTCCTCGGGTCTTGCACCGGGACGGTCGATTTTGTTAAGAACAACAAGCGGCTTTTTGCCGAGGCCGAGTGCCTTTTTAAGAACAAATCTTGTCTGCGGCATACAACCCTCAAATGCGTCAACAAGCAATACAACACCGTCAACCATCTGGAGAATACGCTCAACCTCACCGCCGAAATCGGCATGACCGGGGGTGTCAACAATGTTAATTTTGATGCCGTTGTACATTACGGCTGTCGGCTTTGAAAGGATTGTGATACCTCTTTCACGCTCAAGGTCATTAGAGTCCATTACTCTTTCTTCTACATTTTCATTTGCTCTGAAAACACCGCTCTGCTTCAAAAGCTGGTCAACCAGAGTAGTTTTGCCGTGGTCAACATGGGCGATAATTGCAATATTTCTTAAATTCTCTCTTACATCCATAAAAATACCTCGTTTTGCTAAAATCACTTAAATCTTATTGCATACATCAAGCATTATAACACTATAAAAGCTAAAATTCAATTTATATTTTTCATCACCTTTTATGCTAATATCCGACACTTTTTGAACATTTTTCCGATAGAAAACCGCAAAAAATATTTTTTAGTGAAAAAATAACGATTTTTGCTCATTTCGTGTGATTTTTTCTTTACAATATCTCAAGATTGTTATATAATTAACATAGTGTTTTGCATTTTTTTTGCAGAACTGAATTATGATAGGCATTAATTTTTAGGAGGTAATATTATGGGCTACACGATTGCGCAGAAAATCATCAAGAATCATCTTGTCTGCGGAGAAATGACCGTTGGCAGTGATATCGGTCTTAAAATCGACCAGACTCTTACTCAGGATGCAACAGGCACTATGGCTTATATCGAATATGAGGCTATGGGCATTCCGAGAGTAAAAACAGAAAAAAGCGTTGCTTACATTGACCACAACACACTTCAGACAGGTTTTGAGAACGCCGATGACCACAGATTCATTCAGTCTGTTTGTAAAAAACACGGTATCTATTTTTCAAGACCCGGCAACGGCATTTGTCACCAGGTTCACCTTGAAAGATTCGGTAAACCGGGAAAGACTTTAATCGGTTCTGACAGCCATACCCCGACAGGCGGCGGTATCGGTATGCTCGCAATCGGTGCAGGCGGTCTTGATGTTGCTGTTGCCATGGGCGGCGGCGCATACTATATTACTATGCCGAAAATGGTAAGAGTTAATCTTACGGGCAAACTCAGTCCGTGGGTTTCTGCAAAAGATATTATTCTCGCAGTTCTTCGTGTTATGAGCGTTAAGGGCGGCGTCGGCAAGATTGTTGAGTACGGCGGAGAAGGTGTTGCCACACTTACAGTTCCCGAAAGAGCAACAATCACAAATATGGGTGCAGAGCTTGGTGCTACAACCTCAGTATTCCCGTCTGATGAAACAACAAGAAAGTTCCTCAAGGCTCAGGGCCGTGAGGAAGATTATACAGAACTCAAAGCTGATGACGACGCTGTTTATGATGAGGTTATCGAAATCAACCTTTCAGAGCTTGAACCGCTTGCAGCATGTCCGCATTCACCCGACAATGTTAAGCCAATCAAAGAGCTTGAGGGCAAGAAGATTGATCAGGTTTGTATCGGTTCATGTACAAACTCAAGCTACCTTGACCTTATGAGAGTTGCTCACATTCTCAAGGGCAAAAAGGTTGCAGACAATGTATCGCTCGCAATTGCTCCTGGTTCAAAGCAGGTATTTAATATGCTCGCTCTCAACGGCGCACTCGGCGACATGATTGCGGCAGGTGCAAGAATCCTTGAAAGTGCTTGCGGTCCTTGTATCGGTATGGGACAGTCACCTAACAGTGGCGGTATCTCACTCAGAACATTCAACCGTAACTTTGAAGGCAGAAGCGGTACAGCAGACGGTCAGATTTATCTTGTATCTCCCGAAACTGCAGCAGTTTCAGCAATTAACGGTGTATTCACAGACCCGAGATGTCTTGGTGCGGCTGCTGAGATTGAAATGCCCGAAAAATTCCTCATCAATGACAATATGGTTATTGATCCTGCTCCTGTTGAAGAAATGGACAGCGTAGAAATTCTCCGTGGTCCTAACATCAAGAGCTATCCCGAAACTCATCCGCTCACAGATTCTATCGAGGCATCATGCTCACTCAAGGTCGGCGACAACATTACAACCGACCATATTATGCCTGCAGGTGCAAAGATTCTTCCGCTCCGTTCAAATATTCCGAAAATTTCAGAGCATTGCTTTACAGTATGCGACAAGGAATTCCCAACCCGTGCAAAGACACTCGGCAAGAGCATTATTGTCGGCGGTGAAAACTACGGTCAGGGTTCATCCCGTGAGCATGCGGCTCTCGCTCCCCTTTTCCTCGGTGTTAAGGCTGTACTCGTAAAGAGCTTTGCAAGAATTCACAAGAGCAACCTTATCAATGCAGGTATTCTTCCGCTTACATTTGTAAACGCAGAAGATTATGATAAAATCAAGCTTGGCGATATGCTTGAACTCCCGAATGTTAAGGACGAAATTGCAAACGGCAAGCAGATTACTGTTGTAAACAAGACAACAGGCGACACAATTGTTGCTGACTGTGAGCTTTCAGACAGAACAAGAAACATTATCATTGCAGGCGGTCTGCTTGACTACACAAAGGAGAACAGCTGATATGGAAAAAATTAAAATGGTCACTCCTCTCGTAGAGATGGACGGTGACGAGATGACAAGAGTCATCTGGAAACAGATTAAAGACATTCTCATCACACCTTATGTTGACCTCAAAACAGAATATTATGACCTCGGTCTTGAGCACAGAAACGAGACAGACGATCAGGTTACGATTGACAGTGCCAACGCAACAAAGAAATACGGTGTTGCCGTTAAGTGTGCCACAATCACACCTAATGCCGCAAGAATGACAGAGTACAACCTCAAGAGTATGTGGAAATCACCTAACGGTACGATTCGTGCTATCCTTGACGGTACGGTATTCAGAAGCCCGATTCTTGTTAAGGGCATTGTTCCCTACATTCCTACATGGAAAAAGCCAATCTGCATTGCCCGTCACGCATACGGTGATGTTTATAAGAACACAGAGATGAAGGTTGAGGCAGGAAGCAAGGCAGAGCTTTGCGTTACAAAGCCTGACGGTACCGAAGAAAGAAGCACAATCTTTGACTTCAAGACTGACGGTATTATTCAGGGTATGCACAACATTGACAAGAGTATCTCATCATTTGCCCGTTCATGCTTTAACTATGCACTTGATCAGAAGCTTGATGTTTGGTTTGCTACAAAGGATACAATCAGCAAAATTTATGACCACAGATTCAAGGACATCTTCAGCGAAATCTTTGAGAATGAGTACAAAGAGAAGTTTGAGAACGCAGGTATTACATATTTCTACACACTTATTGATGACGCTGTTGCAAGAGTTATCAGAAGTGAAGGCGGTTATATGTGGGCTTGCAAGAACTATGACGGCGATGTTATGAGTGATATGATTGCAACTGCATTCGGTTCGCTCGCAATGATGACAAGCGTGCTTGTTTCTCCCGACGGCATCTATGAATACGAGGCTGCTCACGGCACAGTTCAGCGCCACTACTACAAGTATCTCAAGGGCGAAGAAACTTCCACAAACTCTGTTGCAACATTGTTTGCATGGACAGGCGCTCTCCGCAAAAGAGGCGAGCTTGACGGTCTTGACGATCTTATGAAGTTTGCAGACAAGCTTGAGGCAGCAACAATCAAGACAATTGAGGACGGCGTTATGACAGGCGATCTCTACGCTATCTCGACACTTGAGAACAAAAAGAAAGTAAACACAGAAGAATTTCTCAAGGCTATTGACGAGCGCCTTGCAGCATCTCTCTGATTTTAAAGTTAAAGGAGCATAGTGAGTAATGTCTAAGAATGACAGTATTTCAATGTCGGTTATCAGGCGTTTGCCAAGATATTACCGCTTTTTATCAGAACTGAATGACCAAAACATTGACAAAATTTCTTCAACTAAGCTTGCACAAATTATGAATGTGACCGCCTCACAGGTAAGGCAGGATCTTAACTGCTTCGGCGGATTCGGTCAGCAGGGTTACGGTTACAGCGTAAGTCAGCTGAAAGAGGAAATCAAGAACATTCTGGGACTTAACAACGATTACAAGGCAATTCTTATCGGTGCGGGTAATCTTGGTAAGGCCGTTGCAATGCATATGAATTTTGAAAAACTCGGTTTTGAGCTTATCGCCTGTTTCGACAACAACGAACAGAAAGTCGGTTCAAAGCTCAACGGAATTACAGTTAAAAATGAAAGTGAGCTTGACGATTTTTGCAATAAAAATCATATTGACACAGCGTTTTTGTGCATTCCCCGTGTTTGTGTTGAAAATGTTCTCGATAAGCTATATTCACACGGAATCAAGAATTACTGGAATTTCAGCCACTATGATATAAATGCTCGTTATAATGATACTATGGTAGAGAATGTTCATCTCAGCGACAGTCTTATGACTCTCTGCTACAGAATGAACAACAACTGATAAACCAATAGCTCCCCGACAGCTTATAAAACTGTCGGGGAGTTTTCCGTTACAGAGCAATAATAACCTTTTTTAGCGATTAAAAGGGCTGACCGTTTAAGGTCAGCCCTCTTTTGCAATTTGTGTTTGTGATTTCAGATTAACCGAATGTAACCTGCTCAGCGATTGGAGCGTTGGGGTTAGTATCAGGGTTATCTGTGTAGAATGTAAGGTATGTACTGCCCATAACAGCAGAGTCATCAATTACAATCCACATTTCGTTATCTACAAAGCCCTTGTAGTCAATTGTTTGGTTAGTAGCGTTATCGGATACAATTACATTGTATGTACCTGCTCCCTTATATGTGAAGCTGTAATCAAACCAACCGTTTTCACCTTCAGTCATAGGATCACCCGGCCACTCTGACATAAAGTTGCCTGAGTCTTTGCCCTTGAGGTCTGAACCCCATATCCAGAGGTATGGTGTCCATGTAAGTGAACCGTTGTGCTTTACATGAAGTTTGATGTCAAGGCTTGATGCGATGTAGTAGTAGTTAACCTCAGCCTCACCGTAAGGAATTAAGCCAGACTGATTTTCCGGCATTCTGTTCGGATCAACAGAGTAACCAACAACCTTGAATGCAGTTGACTCATATGTGCTGCCTGCTCTGCCTGCGAATACGATTGAATCAGTAAGCTTCTGCTGTTTTCCGTCAGCGTCTGTGTAGTAGTAGTTTACTGTTACTTTACCGGAAGATACAGGAATTCCAACAACATACTTCATTATCATTGTTGAATCTTCAACGTTGAAAGTACCATCATAGTTTAGGTCAAGAACTGATTCATCAACTGTAGGAGTTTCAAGCTTTACAATATACTTCTGAAGAAGTGTAGCGTCAATTACATTAACTTCACCGTCACCGTTGAAGTCAGCGTTCTTGAGTGACTCAGGAATGTAGTCTGTGTAGTAGTATGTAACCTCCTGCATATCGGAAGTATATTTGCCTTCTGCATTTCCGCCAATACGACTTACGATGTATGTATCGGGAACAACTGCACTCGGAACTGTTACATAACCTGAGCCTACAGAACCCTGAAGGATTACAGAATCTTCAAGCTTTTCGCCTGTTGCTTCGTAAACATAGTTAACCTTAACCTTACCGTTTGAAGATTTGATGCCTGCCGACTCATAGCCTGCCTTGTCAACAGCTACGATAGCCGAACGAGCAGGAACTGTGAATGTTGAGCCTGTCACCTCGCCGAGTGAGTCAAGACCTGCTGTTTCACCGTTAGCGATAACAACCCAATCTGTTACGGATGTATCCGAAAGGGTTACATCTGCAGCTGTGGTTGCATTGTTATAAATAACAGCCATCTTGTTCCATTCACCCTCAACATCGTTCTGAATTGTGAATGAAATCTGATTTGTTGAAGCAGAAACCTTTTTTGTGAATGTATATTTGTCAGCATATGAATTATCCATAGCTGTGAGAGGCGAGAATGCTGACTTAACCTGCATCATACCCTTGTAGTAAGAAACTACATCGGCATAGTCAACAACATTCTGCCATTTAATCATATTAAGGTCAGCTGCCGACTTGTAGCTGTTAGTGTCACCGTCTTTTGAACGAGCCATTTCTTCACCGGCAAGTGTGAATGAAATACCCTGTGATGTGTAGATAATTGCACTTGCAAGCCTGTTCATCTTAACAGCCTCGGAATTTCTCTCTCCGTAGTCTGCCAGACCTGTTGACGCAATAATCTGATCGTAAAGTGTTGCGTTATCGTGACACGCATCATAGGTTACGCACTGTGAAGGAGCCTGAGCCTTCCACTTGTATGTACCTGAGCTGTTGGCACGAACACCGTAGCTTACACCCTTTGCGGATGACTTTGAGCCCTGTATAAAACCAACATCGCTGATTTCCATTGCACTGCCCTTTATACCGTCACGGATGCCGTCATTGAAGATAGCGATTCTGTCGCTGAGTCTTGACGCATTAGCCTGTGTTGCAGGATAGAATTTTGTGCCTGAGCAAGTGTTAGTCGGGTGGTAGGAGTCACCGCCTGCCCAGCCTTCACCCCACATTGTGATTCGTGGGTCAATTTGGTCAAGCGCTTCTCTTGCCATATTCATTGTTTCAACATCCATAAGACCCATAAGGTCAAAACGGAAGCCGTCAACATGGTATTCGTTTACCCAATACTTGAGTGAATCAATAACATACTGTCTGTACATTGCACGCTCTGTTGCACCTTCGTTGCCGCAACCAGAACCGTTTGAGAATGCGCCTGTTGTTTTCATTCTGTAGTAGTAGTTAGGAACTGTGTACTGGAAGCATGAATCAGTTGAATAAGTATGGTTGTAAACAACATCCATTACAACAGAAATGCCGGCATCATGGAGAGCCTTGATCATTTCCTTGCACTCTTTGATTCTTACTTTACCGTCATATGGATTTGAAGAATACGAGCCCTCCGGAACATTGTAGTTCTGTGGATCATAACCCCAGTTAAACTGAGTATCATCGCCTGCCTCATTTACTGACTGGAAGTCATAGAACGGGTTAAGCTGTACTGTTGTTATACCGAGCTCTTTAAGGTAATCAATACAGGTTGAAACCTTGCCCTCGCCGTTAAGAGTTGTACCTGATTCTGTGAAAGCAAGGTACTTGCCTCTGTTAGCCTCGCTTACGCCCGATGCCTTGTCATAAGAAAAGTCTTTGATATGGAGTTCCCATACCGATGACTGTGTTGATTTGTCGAGAAGAACATGGTTATCGTTTGACCAGCCCTCAGGATCTGTCTCGTCAAGGTCAACAATCATTGAGCGCTTGCCGTTTACGCCTGTTGCCGTTGAGTATACATCCTGTGTTTCATAAGTCTTTGTTACATCTGAACCGATATGTGTTGTGTCTGTTGTTGTGACTGAGTATGTGTAATAATAATCCTTCCATTCGCCGACGAGTGTAATCGTCCAAACACCGTTCCACTCACCGTCAACGAGCATTTTTTCAAGTGTGTAGTTGGCAACTTTAGATGCACCCTGCTCGTCATCCGAACCTTTTGTAAAGATATTGAGCTTAACACCGGTTGCTGTCGGTGACCAAACCTTGAATGTTGTAGCATCTTTTGTGTAAGTAACACCAAGATCATTGCCGGAGTAAGCATACTGAGCGTCGATATCTTCAGCAGCCTTTGTGTAAGAATTGTCTCTTGCGTAGTCGCTTGAAACTGCCGAACTGTCATCGGCTGTTGCGGCAAAGCTTGACACAACTGCTGTTGAGGCAAGCATGCACGCTGCAAGAACTGCAGAAACAATTTTCTTCGTAGTTCTCATAGATAATATTCCTCCTTATTAATTTTTATAATCTATTCCGTCAGCATACGGAAATAACTACCTTTAATTAATCCTCTTCAATGTCAAGCTCCGCCATAAGGTGTTTTTTACGCTTGTTTGAAGAATAAATAACCGACGCCGCACACAGAGCAATTATAAGACCGGTGCCGACATACACAAACGGAAGCATCTGCTTGAGCGGATCGGGGTTTGACGAGTAGCTGAACACTACATTGATTTCGCCCGATTTAAATGTTCCGTTTGCCTTTTCGGGAACGCTTACAAGATCTTTTTCCTCATATGTATTTTGAGAAAGTGAATAAGCCTGTCCTTCAACACCTGTGATTGTCTTTGTATCAAGAATTTCACCTGAATCGTCCATATAAATGGCATTGACTCTGCAAACAGTCTTATCCTCATCATCAGTTACACGGGTATATTTGTATGTAACGGTCTTGCTTGCGGAATCAAGCTTGCCTGCACCGTTTGTCGGGAGGTCGTCAAGAACAAGCTTGTAATTTTTAATTGACGGAAGGTCGGGAGTATAATACTGCTCGCCCTTTCTGTTCTTTACAAGAAAAGAATCTTCAATTTCCGTATTATTTGTTTCGTCAACAAACTTTACGGTAACCGTTGACATCTCACCGTCATATTCTTCAACATAAACCTTTGCATGACCTACCTGATCCGTGAACACACCTTTGATTTCACCGTCGGTTTTCTTAACATCATAATTAAGAGTTGACGCAAGATTTGTCACATCATAGCTTGTGCCGAGTTCGCCTGTGAGCGTCTGTGACTTGATGAGTTTTTCGGTTTTGTTGTCATAATAATCAATGACAACAGCGCCCTCATCATCCATTATTCCCGCAGAATCATAGCTCTTTGTGTCAACCATAATAACGGCTGAATGCGCCTCAACCTTTACGCTGTTTGTAACATTCTTTATGTTGCGAAGTCCTGCTGTCTTGTTATCTGCAAGAACAACCCAGTCGCCTTTTACGGTAACATTCTGTGCAGAATCGGAGCCGTTGAAGATTACGCACATCTGACTCCATTTTCCTCTCTCGGTGTTATTTATTGTGTAGCCCATAACACCCTTTGGAACATCGGAAAGATATGTAAGGCTGTTGGCTGTTGCAGCAGTAGAATCCGAGAATGCCGCAAATGCGTCACGGATTTTATAAAGACCTCTGTAATATTCAATTACATCTGAATAGAGATCGACATTTTCCCAGTCAAGCATATTCTCTTTTCTGCTTGACGCATAGCTGTTTTCATCACCGTCTTTACTGCGACAAAACTCCTCACCGCCGAGTGAGAACGGAATACCCTGTGAAGTAATAACAATTGCCGCAGAAAGCTTGTTCATCGCAACAAGATCTTCATATCTTTTGCGATATTTACCGTCGGCACCGTAAACCGAGCCTACAAGCTTATCGTAAAGACAAAGGTTATCGTGACATGACGCATATGTTACACATTGTGACGGAACATTTGCCCAGCCTGTTGTTGTGTCACTCTGACCTGCTATGCCTGTTTTTAGGTTGGCTCTGCGTGAACCTTCCTGAACAAAAGCACCGTCCGTACCGCCTGTACTGCCCTTGATTGCATCACGGATTGTATCATCAAACGCACCTATGCGGTCGCTCAACTGCTTGAGATTTTTCTGACTTGCCAATACTGTGCCTTCGTCACAATTGGTTGCCATATCCCACGCCTCACCGTACATAAGAATCTGACTGCCGCTGCCGTCTGCATAAAGATTGTCAAGTGCGGTACGAATTGAATTCATAGTTGTTACATCATGAAGTCCCATAAGGTCAAAGCGGAAACCGTCAATGTGATATTCGCTTGCCCAATATGTAACGGAATCAATCATATACTTTCTGAACATAAGATGTTCGCTTGCTGTATCGTTTGAACAGCCCGAACCGTTTGAGAAAGTTCCGTCATTGTTCATTCTGTAGTAATAATTCGGAACTGTTCTCTGAAACCAAGAATCAGAGGTGTAGGTGTGGTTATAGACAACATCCATAATTACACCGATTCCGGCATTATGAAGTGCCTGAATCATCTGCTTACATTCCTTGATTCTCACTTCACCCTTTTTAGGATTTGTTGAATAAGAACCCTCGGGGCAGTTGTAGTTGACGGGATCGTAGCCCCAGTTGTACTGGTCCATAATGTTCTTGCTCTCGTCAACAGAACCGAAATCATAGAACGGCATAATCTGCACATACTTAACGCCGAGCTTTTTCAGATAGTCAACGCAGGTTGATGACGCACCCTGAACACCGTTGACTGTTGTACCTTCTTCGGTAAAAGCAAGGTACTTGCCACGGTTAGCCTCACTCACGCCGCTTGATTCGGATGATGAAAAGTCTGCTACAGAGATTTCCCAAACCGACGCATCAGCCTGATTCTGTACAAGCACATGCTTATCATTTTTCCAACCATCGGGATTGGTTGTGCTTAAATCGACAACCATTGAGCGTTGACCGTTCACACCGCACGCCTTTGCATAGACATCGGCTGTTTCCTTGGTAGTTTTTCCGTGTGTTACCGAGTAGGTATAATATTTGTTAAGCAGGTCACCGTTAATTGTAACAGACCACACGCCCGTTGTTTTGTCAAGCGACATGGCTCTTGACATTATAGAACCTGCATCTCCCTCATTATCACTGCCGTGTTCAAAAATATTCACACGAACAGACGCCGCATTAGGCGACCATACCTTGAAGGTAGTTGCCTTTTTTGAGTAAGAAGCCCCCAAATCATTACCTGAATATGCCGACTTATCCAGATTTGCAGCATATGCCTGATAATCTGTTACAGTTTTCTTTTCCGCTGCCGAAACATCAGCCGCACACATTCCCGTAATCATCATAGCTGTCATTACTCCTGCCAATAATCTTTTTAGAAACAATCAAAAATGCCTCCTGACTTATTCGGATATGAGCAAAACAAAGGTTACAATCAGCACTGTTTTACAATAGTCCATACGAATTCCAATGTTAGCATTTCATTAACTCATTTTATCATATAAGGCAATATATTTTAATTCCGATTAAGAATATAGCAATTGATAAAGACTTTATTGTTGTAGAATTTTTTTTGGCAAATATGTGCAATATGCTGAATTTCTAAAAGTTTATTTTTAAATTTATATTAAGCAAAGAAAAATCTGTCAAAAAAATACAATTTGGCAATTAAATTTACATAATAATAAAATTTTGTTCTTAAAAGACAAACACCCCAACCTCGGTCGGGGTGAAATCTGTTATATTCCGTAGGTTGAAGTGTTGACAATTGCGCTCTCAATCCGAAGAAGTCTGTTATATTTTGCAACTCTGTCGGTTCTGCACGGAGCACCTGTTTTTATCTGTCCCGAATTAACCGCAACGGCAATATCCGCAATGGTTGTGTCCTCCGTTTCACCGCTTCTGTGTGAAATAATCGTGCGATAACCTGCCTTGTGAGCCGTGTCAATTGCATCAAGCGTTTCCGTCAGCGTTCCTATCTGATTAATTTTAATCAAAATTGCGTTGCCTGCTCCGAGCTCTATGCCTTTTTTAAGTCTTTTTGTGTTTGTTACAAACAAATCATCGCCGACAAGCTGAACTTTGTTGCCGATTTTTGAAGTAATATTCTGCCAGCCGTCCCAGTCGTGTTCGGAAAGCGGATCTTCAAGCGAGATAATCGGATAATCAGAACAGAGCTTGTCAAAATAATTAATAAGTTTGTCGCTTGAAAGCGAATCGGCTCTCTTTGGAAGAATATATTTTCCGTCGGAATACCATTCGGAGGATGCGGCATCGAGCGCAATTTTAATTTCATCGGTAGTATAACCTGATTTTTCAATCGCTTTAATTATATACTCAATTGCATCCTCATCACTTTTCAGGCTCGGTGCATAACCGCCCTCATCACCTACACCTGTTGACATATTATTCTCATTTAGAATTTTACCGAGTGTATGGTAGATTTCACAGCACTGCATCATTCCCTCGGAAAAACACCTTGCACCGACAGGCATAATCATAAATTCCTGAATGTCGATATTGTTTGACGCATGAGCGCCGCCGTTGAGAATATTCATCATTGGAACAGGCATTCTGACAGCATATGTTCCGCCGATATAACGGAATAACGGCAGTCTGAGATTCTTTGCCGCCGCCTTTGCACAGGCAAGCGATACGGCAAGAATAGCATTTGCACCGAGCAACTCCTTATTTTCCGTGCCGTCAAGTTCAATCATTTTGCTGTCGATTGCACACTGGTCAAAAGGTGAGTCGCAACAAAGATTAGGCGAAATTATGCTGTTGATATTTTCAACGGCTCTCTGCACACCTTTGCCGAGATAGCGTTTTTCACCGTCACGAAGTTCAACCGCCTCAAATTCTCCCGTTGACGCACCCGAAGGGACAGACGCTTTTGCAAAGGTTCCGTCGGAAAGTCCGACCTCCGCCTCAACCGTAGGATTTCCTCTTGAATCAATTATTTCTCTGCCGATTATCGTATCTATTTTTATTTCCATTTATATGCCCTCTCGTATTGAAATTTTAAAACATAAACCGTTTTCAGATATTTTTAATCTGAGCAACGCTGTGTTTTGTCTGCATTGTTATTTTTCCGTACACGGTTTATTTTATGCAGGAGTAACGCATTTTTGTCACAGGCATATATTGTTACTATGAAAAGCAAGGAGGACAGATATGGAAATGGTTCAGTACACCGTTCGTCCGGGCAATACGCTTTTTGGCATTGCGCAGTTCTTTCAGACAACGGTGAATGACATATTAAAATACAACAACATTCAAACTCCTGACGCTATTTTTGTAGGTCAGGTTCTTACGGTTCCCGCCGGTAGTGCAGAAACGCAGTATCATGTTGCCCGTCCGGGCGATTCGCTGTGGATAATTGCACAAATGCACGGAACAACCGTTGACAATCTCTCACGGCTTAACGGACTTTCAAATCCGAATGTAATTTATCCGGGGCAGATTATAAAGGTAAGATAACAAAGGAGGACAGCTTTCTGTTTAGAAAAGCTGTCCTCTTAAAATTTCATTTGATTATTTCCTGTGTTTTCTAAGGTAATCGTCAATCTGATTTCTGTCAAAAATTCCGAGGTCATCGCAACCTGCAAGATACTCGTTATGATGGCGAACCTCGTGATGAAGTATTTCAACGAGCTTTTTTCGGTATGCCTCATTATCAAGTGAGCCGTAAACCCTGTTGATTGAACCGTAGTAAAACACAATTGCATTGCCGAGAGAATTGCGTATGTACTCACCCAAAATGAACAAATCATTGTTAAGTGCTTTTGGATGAACCTTTAACTGCGGAAGAAGTGAAATTCCTCCGTTTAAATCTCTGTATAATTCATAGGGCATGGAATCTGCAATTTCGTCAAGCATTGCGCCGCATTCATCAAAAGTAATCATAAAGTCTGATTAATAGTCAAGATAGTCCTTGAGCTTTCTGCTTCTTGAGGGATGACGGAGCTTACGGAGAGCCTTTGCCTCAATCTGACGGATACGCTCACGGGTTACATTAAACTCCTTGCCGACCTCCTCAAGAGTTCTGCTTCTGCCGTCCTCAAGACCGAAACGGAGTTTGAGAACCTTGGCTTCACGGGGAGTGAGGGTTGAAAGAACATCCGAAAGCTGTTCACGGAGCATTGTGTGTGATGCGGCATCGGCAGGTGCGGGAGCATCGTTATCGGGGATAAAGTCACCGAGATGGCTGTCTTCCTCCTCGCCTATAGGAGTTTCAAGTGAAACAGGCTCCTGAGCAACACGCATAATTTCACGAACCTTATCAACAGGCATATCAATTTCTGCGGCAATTTCATCGGCAGACGGCTCATGACCGTTCTGGTGAAGGAGCTGGCTCTGAACCTTTTTTACCTTGTTGATAGTTTCAACCATATGAACAGGAATACGGATTGTACGAGCCTGATCGGCAATTGCACGGGTGATAGCCTGTCTGATCCACCATGTTGCATATGTTGAAAATTTAAAGCCCTTTGTATAGTCAAACTTTTCTACAGCCTTGATAAGGCCGAGATTGCCTTCCTGAATAAGGTCAAGAAACTGCATGCCTCTGCCGAGATAACGCTTTGCAATTGAAACAACAAGACGAAGGTTTGCCTCGGAAAGACGCTGTTTCGCGGCAACATCACCGTCAGCGATTCTGATTGCGAGGTTGATTTCTTCATCGGAAGAAAGTAGCGGAACCCGTCCGATTTCTTTAAGATATACCTTTACGGGATCGTCAACCGAAACGCTGCCTGTTTCTGCAATCTGAGCGTGTGAGTCGCCGTCTTTGCCTTCATCAAAGCCAAGGTCGATATCGTCAATTTTAATGTCGCCCGAATCCTCTACGATTTCAATGCCAAGCTGTGCAAGTGCATCATAAAGCTTTTCAAGCTGTTCTGGATCAAAGTCAATTTCACCGATTGCATCAAGAATGTCCTGGTTTGTAAGCTGACCTTTCTGCTTACCGAGTTCCATAAGTTCTCTTACGACTGTTTTCTTATCGGGTGTAGCTGCCATACTCATTTTCCTTTCCTGCGTTTACTGTTTCTTTTTCCTTATTTTATCAAGATATGCCATAAGCTCCTCATTTGAAACATCGGCTAAATCGCCGGAATTGAGCTTTGAGCTTTCCTCGTTGATAACATTTATGTATTCATTCATTGCCTCAGCGGTTGACGCCCCCGGAATTGCCTGTGACATCAGCTGATAAAGCTTTGAATTTTCATCCTGTGTAAAATCTGCCGCCGTATTCGTAAGAGGATCTTCTCCCCTCTCAATGCGAGCGCTGAAATATTCAAAAAACCTCCGCATCAGAGTATTCTGAAATTGTTCGGGCTTTACCCTTGCAGAAATCTCCTCATATGCATCGGGATTGTTTAAAAGATAAACCAAAAGAGCTTCTTCGGCACTTGAACTGCGTGGCTTTTGGAAATGCTCAGGATTGATTTTGTCATTTCTTCGGCTGAGTTCAAGCTGAATTTGACGAGCCTGTTTCTTTTCTTCAGCCCTTTCACCTCTGCGTGATACCCTTGACACCTGCTGTTTGAATGCATTTTTGTCAACTCCGAGTTCGGATGCAACCTTTGAAGAATAGACATCCCGTTCAATCGGACTGCTGATTGTTGCAATCAGCTTTGCCGCCTCCTCAAGAAAAGCAACCTTGCCCTCCGTCAGCTGAATATTGTGTGCATTTTTTAGCTTTTGCAGTCGGTATTCAACATCGTTACCGCATTTGTCAAGCAACGCTTTGAATGCGGCAGGACCGTCATTACCCTTTGATTTGATAAATTCATCGGGATCCTTACCGCTTGGAATTGTCAGAACCTTAACATTAAGTCCCGAATTTCTGAGTATAGGAATTGCCCTTGCGGTAGCCTTTTGACCTGCCTCATCGGCATCGTAACAGATAATCACCTCATCTGCATACCGTTTCATCAAAACAGCCTGTTCACCTGTAAGAGCCGTTCCCAGCGTTGCAACGGCATTTGTAAAACCTGCCTGATTCACAGCGATGACATCCATATAGCCCTCACAAAGAATCAGAGTCCTCTTGCCCGAATTTTTTGCGTTGTTGAGTGAAAACAGGTTTGCACTCTTTTTAAATACGGGGGTATCGGAGGTGTTGAGATATTTAGGCTTTGCATCGGACATAATTCTTCCGCCGAATGCAATAACATTTCCTCTCAAATCAATAATCGGAAACATAACACGGTCTGTAAATCTGTCATAGATTCCGTTGCCGTTTCTGTGCCGAACCGCAAGATTTGCGGCAACAAGTTCGCTGTCATTAAAGCCTTTTGATTTGAGATGATTACATAGTGACGACCAGTTATCATCAGCATAACCGAGTCCGAAATGACGGATTGTTCTGTCGGATAAGGCTCTTGAATGAAAATAATCAAGACCTTTTCTGCCCTGCGGAGAACACAAAGCGGCATAATAAAACCTTGCCGCCTCACGGTTAGCTTCAAACACTCTGTTTCTAAGACGGCTCATGCTGTCATCATAGCTGTTTTCGGGCATTTCAAGTCCTGCCCGCTGTGCAAGATACTTCACGGCATCAACATAGTCAAGATTTTCAATTTTCATAATAAAAGAGATGACATCTCCGCCTACTCCGCAACCAAAACAATAGAACGAACCGTTTTCGGTATATACATTAAAAGAGGGAGTTTTTTCGCCGTGGAACGGACAAAGACCGACCATATTTCTTCCCCGTCTTTTGAGATTGACATAACCCGAAACAACATCCGTGATATCGTTTCGCATTTTTAAATCCTGCAAGAAACTTTCAGGGAAAGCCATAAAACTCCTCCTCTCGCTTACCTATTAGCTTTTTACGAAATTTTTTTGAATATTCCTTTAAATATTTGAAATTATTTTGAAAAGTATTTCATTTTTTAGCTTTTGAGGTCGAAAGCATAAAAAGTTTTGTCATAAAGAAAACTTTATAACTCAACGGCATAATATTTTTCCTCATCAAAAACCGCCTGAACCTCACCCGCAGTTGCATCTGCAAGCTTTTTGTTAAGCTGTGGCAGTAAATCGGGTTTAATATGGAATTTAATCAGCACATCGCCTTCATAGACAGTATCGTCAACAGCACCGCCGTTATCAGTTACAAGTGCCGAAACCTTGCCGTACCGGTTGTATGTACAACGAGCAGAACAAACAAGACAGTTCTGCATCATAACGATTTTTGCGGCATCAAGGGCAATTTTTGCACCGTGAGAATATGCTCTCACAAGTCCGCCCGTGCCAAGCAAAACACCGCCGAAGTAGCGGGTAACAACAACACATACATCATAAATTTCATTTTTTACAATTACATCAAGGCAAGGCATACCGGCTGTACCCGAGGGTTCACCGTCATCGCTGTAACGCTTTATGTTGCCCTCACGCAGAGAATAGGCATAGACATTGTGAGTTGCGTTCCAATGTTCACTGCGTTTTTCGTTGATAAAATCAACAGCCTCCTGCTCACAGGTTACAGGCTTGCAATAGCCGATAAAGCGTGAACGCTTTTCAACAAATTCGTCTTTTGCGTTACCTAAAACGGTTTTGTAATCCTTTGCCATAATAATACCTCAATTATACAGACACTCTGCACACGGTTATGCAAAGTTTCCGTAAAGTAAACAAGGCGGCACAATGTGCCGCCTAAACAATTACATAATAAATTATTTATCCATACCGAAACGCTTCTTGAATCTGTCAACGCGTCCGCCGGTATCAACTAATTTCTGCTTTCCTGTAAAGAATGGGTGGCATTTTGAACAAATTTCAACACGGATGTCCTTCTTTGTTGAACCTGTTTCAATAACATTACCGCAAGCACAAGTAATTGTTGTTTTCTCATACTTAGGATGGATATTCTCTTTCATTGTTTTCACCTACCTGACATTACACAATTAACGGATTAATTATACAACATAATATTGCAAAATGCAAGCGTTTTTAAAAAATATTTATTTTATTTTGGGATTGCCTGTTTTTGAAGGTAGCTTTTGTACTCTTCAAGGCACATTCCGTAGGAACGCATACGCTTTGCGTTTTCAATCCCCACATATCTGTACAGCGAGTCTGAAGGATTCATTCGTGTTACTGAGGTTTTGCTTTCGGTATATCTCTGAACAAATCCGTATTCAACGCAGTTTCGCTCAAGAAATGCCTTTGAACCCGAATTTGAAAAATCAAATTCAACAAGCAACCCCGTCTGTGACTCCGACTGTCCGCCGTGAGGCGTGGTTTTTAAGACCTCCGCCTCTGCTCTGACAGTTGTATATTTTGATGATTGCAACATCTTTTGAAGTTCGGACTGAAACCTTTCTTCCTGTTCATCATAACTCACATATGCAGTTTTGATTTTAAGCTCGGTGCCGTTTTCTTTTGACGCTTTCAAAAGATTCTCAAGCGGATTCAGTGCGTCCCTGTTCACTCTGAATCCGTCCACGGTTTCAAGATCGGGCACATAATCCTTATCAAGCTGATTTGCGCTGTCAACAACCGTCAGCAGCATTTCGCTTTCTGCCTGAATCTGTTCGGGAGTTTCGGGATTACTTTTCTGATTACTTTTAAGTATTGAAAAAATTCCGAACGCAATAGCTGCGACAAGAATCACACCGATACAAGCTAACGCAATGTACCTTCGGCGAGGATTTGATACGGGAAGAATTCTTCCCGTTCTCTCCTCAATAAGCGCCTGTTTTCGTCTGCGTTTTGATTCTCTGTAGCTGTTTTTATCAAACGGAGTGAATCCTCCGGACATCAGCATCCCTCCGAAAAAATTTCAGAATTATTTTTCTTTTGTATCTACTTCGTTCTTAACAAGAGCAACAAATTCGTCAACAGACATATTCGGGATTTCTCCTCTTTTTCTTGAACGAACCGTAACTGTTGATGAATTCATCTCGTTGTCGCCGATTACAAGGATATACGGAATTCTTTCAAGTCTTGCAGCCTTAATCTTTGGACCGATGTTTTCATCTCTGCTGTCAACAGTAACTCTCATGCCGAGTGAAGTAAGTCTGTCTGCAATTCCCTGTGCATACTCAACATTACCCTCTTTTATCGGAAGAAGTCTGATCTGCTCGGGAGCAAGCCAAAGCGGCATTACACCGGCAAATCTTTCAATCATATATGCAAGAGTTCTTTCAAAGCAACCGAGTGAAGTTCTGTGTATAATATACGGAAGCTTCTTCTGACCGTCCTTGTCGATGTAGTACATACCGAATCTTTCGGCAAGGAGCATATCAATCTGGATTGTAACAATTGTGTCTTCCTTACCGAATACATTCTTGTACTGAATATCAAGCTTCGGACCGTAGAATGCTGCCTCGTCAATACCGACCTCATAGTCAACACCAAGGTCATCGAGAATAGTTTTCATAACAGCCTGTGACTCTTCCCACTGTTCCTTTGTACCCTCATACTTATTATTCTTGTTTTCGGGATCCCACTGTGAGAATCTGAAAGTACAGTTTTCAAGAAGTCCTACCGTGTCAAGAAAATATTTAGCAAGCTCAAGACAACCCTTGAATTCCTGTTCAAGCTGATCGGGACGGAGAATGTAGTGTCCTTCTGAAATTGTGAACTGACGAACACGGATAAGACCGTGCATCTCACCACTTGCCTCATTACGGAAAAGTGTTGATGTTTCCGTAAGACGCATCGGAAGGTCACGATATGAACGCTGTTTGTTAAGATAAACCTGATACTGGAACGGGCAAGTCATAGGACGAAGTGCGAAGCATTCCTTTTCTTCATCATGCGGATCGCCGAGTACAAACATACCGTCAAGATAATGATCCCAGTGACCTGAAATCTTATAAAGATCTCTCTTTGCAAGAAGAGGAGTTTTTGTAAGAAGACAGCCCTTTGACTGCTCAACATCTTCAACCCATCTCTGTAAAAGCTGAACAACTCTTGCACCCTTTGGAAGAAGAATAGGAAGTCCCTGACCGACATAGTCAACAGTTGTAAAGTATTCAAGTTCACGACCGAGCTTGTTGTGGTCACGAAGCTTTGCTTCTTCAAGCTTTTTGAGGTGTTCTTCAAGCATTGACGCCTTTGGGAAAGCTACACCGTAAACACGGCAAAGCTGTGCGTTGTTTGCGTCGCCTCTCCAGTAAGCGCCTGTGCAGGCAGTGAGTTCAATAGCCTTGATCGGTGCAACACTCATGAGGTGAGGACCTGCGCAGAGGTCGATAAACTCACCCTGTTTATAGAATGTGATATGCTCGCCCTTGTCGGAATGTTCCTTAACAAGTTCAACCTTGTAAGGCTCGTTCATCTCTTCAAGTTTCTTTTCAGCCTCCTCCGGAGAAAGCTCAACTCTTTCAAGCTCAAGACCCGATTTTACGATTTTCTTCATCTCAGCCTTGATTTTTTCAAGGTCTTCGGGTGAGAAAGGCTTTTCAACATCAAAATCATAGTAAAAACCGTTGTCAACGGCAGGACCGATTGCACACTTTGCATTCGGATAAAGTCTTTTTACTGCCTGAGCAAGAACATGAGAGGCTGTGTGCCAGAAAGTTTTCTGACCGTCAACATTATCAAATGTGAGAAGTTCAACCTTACAATCTTTTTCAAGCGGTGTTCTGAGGTCACAAAGGTCGCCGTCAACCTTTGCACAGCAAACAGACTTGTACAAGCCTGCACCGATTGATTTTGCAATTTCGGCAGGAGTTGTACCGTTTTCAAATTCCTTGACTGCTCCGCCTTTTAATTCAACATTAATCATAACCATTCTCCTTTTTAATATGTGATGAAAACAAAAAATCCCAATATTCCAAAAACGGAATATTGGGACGAATAAATCGTGGTTCCACCCAAGTTCGGCTTAAAGCCCTCTTGACGGTTTTAACGCAACCAAACGCCGTGCCATTTCCTGCACAGTCTTAAAGGTGGTAACTTGCAATGCTTTTTGCGAAATATCACAGCAAATAATTTCGCTCTCTGGAAAAAGCAGGACTGCAAATCATGTCCTCATCAAAAATCAATTTTCTTTTCATTTGTATGGTACCACTTTAAAACCTGAATGTCAACACCTAATTCGATGTTCTTAATTATTTTTTATCTTCAAGTTCCTTGAGAAGTCTGTCGATTTCGCTCATTCTGTCGTCTGAAACCTCTGTGTCTTCAACAGGGGCTTTAACAGGAGCTTCTGCCTTTACAGGCTCGGTTTTTTCCTCTGAAACATCAAGACGCTTTGCGTACACGGGTTCTTCGGGAACTTCAGGCTCTGCAGGAGCTTCTGCAACAGGCTTTGCAGTTTCCTCTTTTAAAGGCTCGGTGGCAATTTTTTCTGCAGGCTGAGTCTGATTTTCATTGTCGTAGCCGAGAACAAGACCGTCATTTATATTTTCGTTTTTGATTGTTGCATCGTCATATTTTTCCTCATCGTAGCCCATCACAAAATCGGAAAGTCCCTGTGCAACTGCCTCGTAGCTGTCATCGCTTGCAGGAACATCATCTTCTTTTCTATCGGAAGCAACAAGCTCATCGTAACCGCCTGAGCTGATATAGCTGTTTTCGTATGTATCATCATCTTCGGGAAGGCTTTCGATAATCTCAACCTCCGCCTTTGTAAGGCAGCCTGCGAACATTTCAACAGAAAACGAAACAATATAAATGCCGAGAACAATAAACATAACTCCGTTCACAAGAGCACTGATACCTGTGTTTTCAACGGATGATGTCAAAACAGCACCAACACCGTATGAAAGTGAAACAGCGGCAGCGGGCATACCGTAAATAAAGCAGGCCTTAACAGGGTTTCTGCCCTTTACCCTTGAAACAACCATTGAACTTGAGAAAAGGTAAAGTGTGATGAAAATGTAGCAGAAGAGCGGTGTCATATCGCTTGCTGAGATTGAAACCTTTGTTGCGGCGAGAAATTCCGAAACGAGTTCACTGCATCCCCAGAGTGCAGGGAAAACAAAAAACATCGATGCATTTGATACGATTGATTTGCCTGAAAAATGCACCTTGCCGATCATAATCATAGCAATAGCCGCAGGAATTGAGAACAGAGCCGCAATAATGCTCAAAAGATAATTATCCGTGTTACCCGGAGTTGCGTTAATCAAAGCCAAAAATGACGAACCGACAATCGCAATACCCGAAATTACTGCAAACGCACCCGAAACAAAATTCTTTTTAACGGGATATACGGGAGCCGTCTTTCTGTCAAAAAGGTTAATTAAAACACAAACCGCAAAAAGCCCGAGTATGATTTCAATTATGAAATAGTTAATGCCAGACTTGTTCATGCCGAACAACAAACCGTTGCCGTCAACTGCGAACATACTCATAATTTTAAGACCTATAGCAGCTATTACAGCCGGAATAAATGGTATAACTGAATATTTGGTTTTCATAAAAATCTCCGTTTCTGTACCGTAACAAGACAATTTTAAAAACGACTTTGTTACACGATTATTGATATGCCGCCGAAAAATCAAACAGCAAAAACAAATACAAAATGAATTGTAAGTAATTATTATTTCGAATCAATCATATATTATTTTAAGCCAACATAACCGTTATGTCAAGAAAAAATAAGTCACAAAATACAATAGTATTATTTATTTTTTTGTGCGAAATAAAGGAGCATGGTAATGAAGGAAAAATTAATTGCAGTTGTCCTTCTGCTGATTCTCACGGCAATCCTCCCCATTGCAGTTTCAAAATGTTCTGAACGGTCTTTTGCAAAACCGACAGTTTCAACATCCGACACTCCCGAAAAGCCAAAAGATTCGGGTGAAATTCTCTGTGCGTTGACGGCAGGATTGTATAAAGACAGCTACTCTGCCGAAACACTAAAGGCAATTGCAATTCTTATGAACACAAATTACAAAGCTAATCCCGATTCTTTCAAGGCAAACGATTTTCTGTATGAAGAAAACGCATCGGGAAGTATAAAGGATGTTTACGGTGAAATAAAAAAAGCCGCTGAGAGTGCAAAAAACAAAACGCTCCGCAAAAACAGCGAAGCGTTGTTTGTTCCCTATTCCGAAACTTCAAACGGTACTACATACAAAAACGAAAATTACAGGTATATTCACAGTGTTGCGTCTCCGTGGGATTGTTACCAAACCGATTTTGACGCAAATGCCGAATGTGTCGGAGTGAGTCTTTCGGGAATTGATTACCTTTGCAAAAACGGCTGCAGTGCCGAAGAAGCATTACTGTGGTATCTTCCCGATTTTGAAATTGCTGACGATTAATTTACATAATAAGACGCAATATGTCTGAGTTTATCCCTTGCCTTCATAATGTGACGGGAAACCGTTGACGAGTTGACTCCCAGCTCTTTTGCAATCTCCTTTTCCTTTTTGCCGTTGAGATAGTAATCTACAATACAGATTCTCTGTCTTTCGGTAAGCTCGTTCAGAACAGCCATTGAAAGAATTTTCTTCATCTTATTACGGGAGTTTTCATTTGTACTGCCGTGCCAAAATCCCGAATCCGAAATTAATCTGTGTTTGTTGTTGTCTGTAATATGTATAATTTCTCTTTTCATTTTATCATACTCCGTAATATCTATCCATAAGATGATTTGAAATGTGAATGCATTCATTATAATAAATCTTGTATTTTGCAATTTTCAAATCAAGTTCTTTTTTGTTGATTTCCGATTTGCCTCTTTTTTCTGCTTTAAGTCTGTCGATAACATCCTGAATGCTGTCGGCAGTATTTTTATATTCCATTGACCATTCAAAATAATTAACCATACCGATATCCTTTCCTTGATTTTATTCATTTAGAAGGTCGGCGGGGCTTTCAACCTTCTAATTCCATTATACAGAACATATCGAACAAATTCAAGAACATTTGTTCGATATTATAAGTGACATACATTCACTGTCCCTTTGTACGGACTATGCTCTGTTTTTTCAAAATTTCTTTGTTTATGACATATAATTCGGATAATCAACAAAAAGATTTTGCGTTTTTACCAAAATTTTGGTGTGTAAATCAATTACAAAAGCATAATAAAAAGTGTATAATAAGAGTAATCGTGTAGCATTGAATGGCATAAGTCCGGATTTTCAATGCTGCACATTTTTTGTGTCAAAAACATCGGAGGTTATATAATGGATATAATGGAAAAAACGCAGAAAATGAATAAGATGGGAACTGAAAAAATAAGCAGGCTTTTGCTTACTATGGGTGTTCCGATGATAATTTCAATGGTTGTACAGGCTGTGTACAATATCGTTGACAGCTACTTTGTAAGCTGTATGAAAGATCCGAATATACCCGCACTCGGTGATTATGCGGTAAATGCACTCACGCTGGCATTTCCTGTTCAGATGCTTATGGTTGCGGTCGGAGTCGGTACGGGAGTCGGCATCAACTCGATTTTGTCAAGAAGTCTTGGTGAGGGCAATAAAGAAAAGTGCAGTAAAATTTCGGGCAACTCAATTTTTCTTGCGCTTTGCACCTGTATTGTATTTGTGCTTTTCGGAATTTTCGGAGTTGACGCATACATAGCCTCACAAACAAGCGATCCGATTATCACATCAATGGCTGTTTCATATCTTAAAATCTGCACCTACAGTTCACTGGGCGTTAGTATGTACATGATTTTTGAAAAGCTGTTGCAGGCAACGGGATATACAATGCAGACAACAGTTGCGCAGATTGTCGGTGCGGTGGTAAACATGATACTTGATCCGATTATGATTTTCGGTTGGTGCGGTTGCCCAAAGCTCGGTATTGACGGTGCGGCTGTCGCAACGGTTATAGGTCAGTTCATTTCATTCTTTATTGACGCATATTTCTATTTCAGATGCAATTCAAAGCATTTCGACACATCATTAAAATATATGAAACCCGAAGGCAGGATTATCAGGCAGATTTATCAGGTTGGTATCCCTGCAATTATTATGCAGGCGCTTATGTCAATTTTGACATACAGTATTAATGTTATTTTTGTAAGAGTTTCAACGGATGCGGTTACGGCTTACGGTATTTACTACAAAATTCAGCAGTTTGTATTTTTTGCCGCATTCGGCATGAACAATGCGATGATTCCGATTATAGCGTTCAACTACGGCAAACAGGATAAAAAGCGAGTAAACGACAGCATTAAATACGGACTTATTTACACGGTATCAATTCTTTGTGCAGGAATTATAATTCTTCAACTTTTTTCAAAACAGATACTCGGAATTTTCGCACTTACAGAATCGACAACCGAACTTGCAATGCTTGCAATTAGAATTATCACACCCGGATTTATATTTGTCGGTGCTAACATTGCGTATCAGGGAATTTTTCAGGCACTCGGCAACGGTGTGCATTCGCTGATACTTTCGCTTGTACGACTTATTGTTGTTCCTCTGCCCCTTGCATACATCTTTTCATGCTTTGATTTTGCATCTTCAATAATCTGGATTGCATTCCCTATCGGCGAAGCTGTAGCCTTTATCGTTGCACTTGTTTTTATGGCAAATATCCGCAGAAAAAAGATTAATCCAATTAAAAATGGTGTTTAACAGTAAAAACAATATTTCTTATTGATTTACTTTTTGTTTATTTTGTATAGAGCCAATTATTAAAATCATCGTTTTTGTCGGGTAATTTAAGATTCTAAAAAAATACTGCACAAACATCTTCTTAATTTTTTGTACAGTTTGTCTTTTCGACTGTATGAATATTAGAATTGCACCCTCTCACCTTGAATTTACCCCTAAAAATCGGTATAATATAAGACAATGAACAAAGATAAAGTTCAAAACTTTAATCTTACCTGTTCATTAAATATTCGGCAAAAATGTTTGCTTCTTTATTGAAACATTCATTTTCATAAAACACACAATCGCGAAAAGGATCGTCATTTGACGGTCTTTTTTGCGTTTGAGAAAAATTCATAATTACATAATTTCTGCATAAAAATCGGAGCCGTGAAAAATCACGACTCCTTTTTTAGTTTATCTTATTTTTTCGGTATAATCAAGCGCTATCCAGCCGGCACCGCTTTTGAGCTTGCCCCACTTGGCTGCACCTGCACCCGACTTTTCTTCGACTATCGTGTACGCTCCGCCCTTTGGAACAGCACCGTTCACATCGTAATTTGTACCCGGACCTTTACGGATATTCACGCCGTTTGACGAGGTTATTCTCACGATATAACGCCTGAAAGCTTTATCCGAACCCGCTTTTGAACTGTCTGAGCCTGCAGAGTCAGTTTTGTATTTCACATCAAAATAATTGCACATACCCTTGCAGATTGCCTCTCCGATTGCAACTGTATTCTTGCGTATCCAATCCGAGCCTGTCACGGTGTCGTGAAACTCACACTCAACATATACCGACAAAGCCTTCGGCACATTGATTTCATAGAGATCGGTTTTGTAGCTGACTGAATCGTCCTTGCCGGGCGAGATTGCTCCGAGGGCAGACTTTACCGCCTCGGCAGCCTTTCTGCCGTTTGAATTGAGGCAAAACACTCTCGTACCGCCCGTATATTTGCCGTTAAAAGCATTAGTGTGAATCGGCATATGAATGTCTGCTCCAAACTTATCCGATTCGGGACAGCGTGTCTGCATAAGCGTGCCCGACTTTGCGACCATAACATCGAATCCGCAACGCTTGAGTGCTTTGGCTGCTGCGGCGGCAATTTTGTCGCACTGAGCCATTTCATTCGTACCGCCCGTTGCATAGGTGTTGCCGTTTTGGTTTGACGGACTGAGATATATTTTTTTACTCATTGTCTTTATCTTCTCCCTCTTTTAAATTCATTACTGCCGATGCACCTGCCGCAACAGCCGCAACAGCAAGACCGATGAGAGCGTTCTTTACAACATCACCGTCGTTAAAATCAAGACCGCCCAAAGCGAGCGTTACATTGGTGATAACATAACCGAGAGCAGTCTGAATAAATGTTCTGAACGCTCTTTTTAAACACGGCTTTTTTAAGCATATTTTTATTTTACTCATTATATTATATTTTCCTTTCCTTGTTTTGTTCGTTTTCCAAATCCGCTATTCTGTGTTCCGCTGTTTTGATTTTATTGTCATTAACTGCCTCGTGCTGCTCAATAAGATATACACGCTCAACAAGATTATTATGCTTGTCAACCTTTTTTTCGAGCTGTTCAATGCGATAATTTGATAATCTTGACGCTGTAAAAATGCCTGCAAGTGAGCCGGCAAGAGTTCCTGCAAATGAAATCAACGCTATAAGAATTTGGTCTGTCAAAAAAATCACCTCCCACTTACAGGCTCAAAAAAAGGAGAAATTGCACTAAACAATGCAATTTCTCCGAAATTTCTTTATATTTATTTTTTAAAACGATTATTTTTTTCTTTATAAGAATTATAACAACGGTTTAAGATACTGTCCCGTAAATGATTTTTCAACTTTTGCAACCTGTTCGGGAGTGCCTTTGGCAACGATTGTACCGCCGCCGTCACCGCCCTCGGGACCGAGGTCAATAAGATAATCGGCAGTTTTGATAAGGTCAAGGTTGTGTTCAATTACAACAACCGTGTTTCCGCCGTCAACAAGAAGCTGAAGAACATCAACAAGTCTGTGTACATCGGCAATGTGCAAGCCCGTTGTCGGCTCGTCAAGAATATAAATTGTCTTGCCCGTACTGCGTTTTGAAAGCTCTGTTGCAAGCTTTACACGCTGAGCCTCACCGCCCGAAAGCGTTGTTGCAGGCTGACCGAGCTTTATATAACCAAGACCTACTTCATACAGGGTTTTCAGCTTTCTGTAAATCTTCGGGATATTTGAGAAGAACTCCATTCCCTCCTCAACGGACATTTCAAGAACATCATTGATTGACTTGCCCTTGTACTTTACTTCGAGGGTTTCACGGTTATATCTCTTGCCCTTGCAGACCTCACACGGAACATAAACATCTGACAAAAAGTGCATTTCAATCTTGATAATACCGTCACCCTGACAAGCCTCACATCTGCCGCCCTTTACATTGAATGAAAATCTGCTTGGTGTAAAACCACGCATTTTCGCATCGGTTGTAGCGGCATAAAGCATTCTGATGTCCGTAAACACACCTGTGTATGTTGCAGGATTTGAACGGGGAGTTCTGCCGATAGGGCTTTGGTCAATGGCAATTACCTTATCAAGATTTTCCATACCCTTGATTTCCTTGTGCTTGCCGGGAATTGTCTTTGCTCGATTAAGATCACGGGCAAGGGCTTTGTAAAGAATTTCGTTTACAAGTGAGCTTTTGCCCGAACCCGAAACACCTGTTACGCAGACAAATTCACCGAGCGGAATTTTAACATTGATATTTTTAAGGTTATTTTCAGCCGCTCCTCTGACTTCAAGGAAAAGTCCGTTGCCTTTTCTGCGCTTTTCGGGAACGGGAACTTTGCGTTCGCCCGAAAGATACTTGCCTGTGATTGAATTCGGACATTGCTTAATCTTTTCAACATCGCCCACACAGACAATTTCACCGCCGTGAATACCTGCCCCGGGTCCTACATCCACAATGCAATCTGCGGCATACATAGTGTCCTCATCGTGTTCAACAACGATAACAGTATTTCCGAGGTCACGAAGTCGCTTTAAGGTTGCAAGAAGTTTTTCATTGTCACGCTGATGAAGTCCGATACTCGGCTCGTCAAGAATATACAGCACACCCATAAGCGAACTGCCGATTTGCGTTGCAAGGCGGATTCGCTGACTTTCACCGCCGCTGAGTGTTCCCGAGCTTCTTGAAAGAGTAAGGTAGCCGAGTCCTACGCTCTTGAGAAAGTTAAGTCTTTCGTTAATTTCTTTTATAATTTCAGCACCGATAATCTGCTCTTTTTCCGTAAGCTTGAGCTGACCTACAAAGTCGAGTGCGTCAATAACCGACATTTTGCAGAAATCGGCAATGTTAAGTCCGCCGACTGTTACTGCAAGGCTTTCGGCTGAAAGTCTGTCACCGTGACAAAGATCGCACGGAATTTCTGCCATATACGAACGGATTTCATCCTTAATCCAGTTACTGCCTGTGTCATGATAACGGCGTTCAAGGTTGTTGATTATACCCTCAAATTTATGCTGATAAGTACCTCCGCCGTAAACCGATTTTTTATTGATTGTCAGCTCATCATCACCTGTGCCGTAGAGGATTTTGTCGATAGTTTCCTTCGGGAGATTTTCAAGCGGTTCATCAAGCGAAAAATTGTACTTTTTCGCTAAAGCCTCCATATACATTGCGGCAATTGTACTGCCTTCCATTGCCCAACCGCTGCCCTTGATACCGCCTTCACGGATACTCTTTGACATATCGGGAATAATTTTGTTTTCGTCAATTTTGAGGAACACACCGAGTCCCGTACACTTTGGGCACGCACCGAACGGATTGTTGAATGAAAACATTCTCGGTGAAAGCTCGTCAATGCTCACACCGTGTTCGGGGCAGGCGTATTTTTGTGAAAAAGTCACATCCTCATCGCCGTTGAAGTTCACCGTAACAAGACCTCCGCCAAGCTTTGACGCTGTTTCGATGCTGTCTGAAAGTCTTGATGCTATTTCAGGCTTGATTACAAGACGGTCAACAATGATTTCTATATTATGCTTTTTATTTTTCTCTATTGGAATATTTTCCGACAAATCATAGATAATCCCGTCAACTCTTGCACGGACATAACCCGATTTTCCGGCACTGTCAAGAACCTTTGCGTGTTCGCCCTTTCTGCCCCTTACAACGGGAGCCATAACCTGAATTTTCGTACCCGTTTCATAGGTCATAATCTTGTCGACAATCTGGTCAACTGTCTGCTGACGAATTTCCCTTCCGCAAACCGTACAATGCGGAACACCTATTCTTGCGTACAAAAGGCGGAGATAATCGTAAATTTCCGTAACCGTACCGACCGTTGAACGGGGATTCTTTGAAGTAGTTTTCTGATCGATTGATATTGCAGGCGAAAGTCCCTCTATGCTTTCAACATTAGGCTTGTCCATCTGACCGAGAAACATTCTTGCATAGGAAGAAAGGCTTTCAACATATCTTCTCTGTCCCTCGGCATAGATGGTATCAAATGCAAGCGAGCTTTTGCCCGAACCCGAAAGACCTGTAATTACAACAAGTTTGTTACGGGGAATTTCAACATTTACATTTTTGAGGTTATGCTCTTTTGCACCTCTCACAATAATTTTATCCTGTGCCATTTCATCTACCCTTTACTGTGTCAAACACCTGACACAACTTCATACATTCGTTTAAATTTTGATTCATATACACGCATAGCCTCTCATTGCGAGAGGCTATGTTTATTTGATATTAACCTTCTGTGGACTCGTCAACCTTTGTTTCGGCTGAGGGTTCTTTGTCGGCAGTTTCCTGCTCAACTTCTTCGGGTTCTTTATATGTGCCGTTCATTACGGCAGTAAAGTCCTCACTGCCCATCTTCTCATGCTTGATAAGATATTTTGCAATATCGTGGAGCTTATCCATATTATCGCTGAGAATCTTAGTAGCGTCGCCATATGCCTTGTTGACCATATCAAGAACAAGCTGGTCGATTTTAGCTGCGGTAGCCTCGGAATAGTCCTGAGTTCTGCTGCCCATATCTCTGCCGAGGAATACGGAATTGTTGTCTGTGCCGTAGCATACACAACCGAGTTCCTTAGTCATACCGTACTTTGTAACCATTGCACGGGCTGTTTTTGTAGCCTTTTCAATATCGTTTGACGCACCTGTTGAGATGTCATCCATAATAAGTTCTTCGGCAACTCGACCGCCAAGACTTACAACAATATCCTCATACATACCTCTGCGTGAGTTATATGACTTGTCCTCACTCGGGAGCGGCATTGTGTAACCGCCTGCCATACCTGTCGGGATAATTGAAATCTCGTGAACAGGGTCCTGAGTTTCGAGCTTATCAAAGAGAATTGCGTGACCTGCCTCATGATAGGCTGTGAGCTTTTTCTCTTTTTCGCTCATTACTTTGGTCTTTTTCTCTGCACCGACAACAACCTTAACTGTTGCCTCCTTGATTTCGTCCATAGTAATGGCTTTTTTATCTTTTCTTGCGGCAAGAAGTGCGGCCTCATTAAGAAGATTTTCAAGGTCTGCACCTGTAAATCCTGCTGTTGTTTTAGCAATAGTTTTGAGGTTTACATCGGGTGCAAGAGGTTTCTTTCTTGCATGAACCCTGAGGATAGCCTCACGGCCGTTTACATCGGGATAGCTTACAACAACCTGACGGTCAAATCTGCCCGGACGCATAAGAGCCGGATCGAGAACATCGGGTCTGTTGGTTGCGGCAATAAGGATTACACCCTCGTTAGCGCCGAAACCGTCCATTTCAACAAGCAACTGGTTAAGAGTCTGCTCACGCTCATCGTTGCCGCCGCCAAGACCTGCGCCTCTCTGGCGACCTACGGCGTCAATCTCATCAATAAAGATGATACAAGGTGAGTTTTTCTTTGCCTGATCGAAGAGGTCACGAACACGGGACGCACCGACACCGACAAACATCTCAACAAAGTCTGAACCTGAAATTGAGAAGAACGGCACACCTGCCTCACCTGCAACAGCTCTTGCAAGCAATGTTTTACCTGTACCGGGAGGGCCTACAAGGAGAACGCCCTTTGGTATTCTTGCGCCGAGTTTGTTATACTTTTCAGGAGCCTTGAGGAACTCAACAACCTCTGCAAGCTCTTCCTTTTCTTCATCGGCACCTGCAACATCATCAAATGTTGTCTTGCGCTTTTCATCGTTTGTATTCTTAATCTTGGCTTTGCCAAAGCTCATTTCCTTGCCGCCAAGACCGCCGCCGCCCATTTTCTTCATAATGAGCACCCAGGCAACGATGAGAATAATCATAATGATTAGTGTCGGAATCATTTCCATAAGTATGGAATTATCCGTTGCACGGGTAAGGTTATGCGGAATTTCATCTGTTGACGCCGGATTGTAGTACGGCTTGATGTCATCAAGGAAACGCTGAATGTCGGCAAGCTGTCCTTTTACAACAATCTTTGATTTCTTGCTGTTTGACTGGGTTTTCTGCTGTTCGGTTGCGGGCTGAGTAGCAGTTGTTGCAGATTGAGAGTCGGAATCGGTTGATTTGATGGGACTCATACCCTCTTTAAGGGTAATTTCAATCTGACATGAACCGTAGTCAATGTTAAAGCTGTCAACCATATCCTGAACAAAATACTGCTCAAGCTCCGAGGTTTTCGGTGAAGTTGACTTATTTGTGCTCAGCACAGCCGCTGTTATAATGATTATCAGAATGGGAATTCCGAGATAAAGCAGCAGATTGCGCACTTTCTTTTTATTGTCCAATGCTGTCACTCCTCTGTATAGTATTATTTTTCCGAGGTGGAAATATGTAATGCCACGAAAATTTGCGGCTTATTTTCGCATTAAAATCACGAATAAACTGACGGCTTTAATACGCCTACATAAGGAAGATTTCTGTACTTTTCGTCATAGTCAAGTCCATAGCCGACGATAAATTCATCCGGAATTACCGCACCTGCGTAGTCAATATGGATATCGGCAACCCGTCTGTCCGGCTTGTTAAAAAGTGTACAGAGCTTTACTGATTTTGCCTTCTTGGCTTTGAGATATTTTGTGATAAAGTCAAGAGTATTGCCTGAGTCGATAATATCCTCAACAATGAGAATATCCTTGCCCTCAACAGACTGGGAAATATCCTTCTGAATATTAACTCTGCCTGAGCTTACAGTACCGCTGCCGTAGCTTGATGCAACGATAAAGTCGATTGAAAAATCAAGATTAACCTTTCTCATAAGGTCAACCATAAAGGCAACGCTACCCTTGAGCAGACCGACCATTATAAAATCTTTGTCATTATAATCTTTTTCAATCTGTTTTGCAATAGTGTTCACAATATTTTCAATATCTTTTTCCGAATACAGAATTTTTTCAATATCCTTATGCATAATTAACCCTCTTTGTCTATATTTATGAGTAATTTTTCGGTTTTTTCGGTGTCATCTGCCTTTCCCTGCAATGAAACACCAAGCTTTTCACACCACAAAACGGTGTTGGATACCGCAAGCAGTAACAGCCTGTCCCTCATTTCGGACGGGATTTTCTGTTCGTTAAAAACCTTGCGGAGCGGTTTTGTGACCATGCGGTCCGGATATGTAAACCTGTCGCCTGCTCTGCGTGTGCGAAAAACAGGATTTTCGCCAAGCCGCTTTTTGGAAACGAGGTTATTTTGATTTGTTACTTTTTCGGTAATTTCATTTACCGTGTATATTTTTCCGTCATAAGAAAAAGTCATATTATTCTTTAACGGAATTTCATTAAAATCAGGGGAGTTTTTAGGACATACAAAGCGGAGTATTCCCTGTTTTGAAACGGCTGTGCATTGTTTTGACAGTTCAACGCTTCCTCCGTTTCCGATTATTTCACACAATAGTAAAATTGTTTTTCTTTCGGGAGAAATGTTGCAATTATTCTTTAACAGAATAAACAATATTTCCTTCAGGACGGCAGAATCAAGGCTCAACAGCTTTTTGCAATCGTAGCCAAAATCACTTTTGCAGTCATGCACGGCTTTTTCGGCACATTTCTTAATGAAATCAGCCGACTCTCCGGCATTTTCACTCAAGCCTAAAGCCGTCCGTTCAAAAGAAGGATTCAGCTTTTTAAGACACGGAATAATGTTATGCCTAATGTAATTTCGTGTGTAATCATCAGCAAGATTCGTACTGTCGGTAACATATTCAAGGTTGTTTTCTTCGCAATAGCTTTCAATGTCACCTCTCGAAAGTTCAATCAGCGGTCTGATTATGTTCCCCCGTTTTGGAGGAATTGCCGACAAGCCAGCCAAAGACGCACCCCTTGCAATGTTGAATATCAGCGTTTCGGCATTGTCGGATGCCGTGTGAGCGGTTGCAATCTTTGCACAAAGTTTTTGTGAAAGCTCTTCAAAGAAAGCGTAGCGGACATTTCTTCCGCAAAGCTCTTCGCTGATTTTCTGCTGTTTGGCAAGTGTGGGAACATCAACGCTTTTTAGGAAAAGTTCCGTGTTAAATTTCTTACAAAGAATTTTGCAGAAATTTTCATCACGCTTTGCCTCATCACCACGGATATTGTGGTTGATATGAGCGGCATAAATCGAAAGATTGTATTTTTCTTTCAGAGAAATAAAAATACTTAACAAAGCCGTGGAATCAGCTCCGCCCGAAAGTGCAACGATTACGCTGTCACCTTTTTCAAGCAAGCCGTATTTTTCAACGGTTGCTGTAACACGGTTAAGCATCTCGGTTGTCCGTTCCCGTAAAGCGCATGAACTCGCCCTGCCAATGCAGTTTTACAATATTAGTTTCACCGTGACGGTTCTTTGCCACGATACACTCGCCCGAATTCATATCGGCTGTCGGTGCGGCAGAATCCTCTCCGCCCTCTTTGTCATAGTAGCCCTCACGATAAAGGAACAGTACGATATCGGCATCCTGCTCGATAGAACCCGAATCTCTCAGGTCGGCAATCTGCGGTCTGTGGTCATCACGCTTTTCTGCGGCACGGGAAAGCTGTGACAGGGTGATTACGGGAACATTCATTTCCTTTGCAAGAATTTTCAGATTTCGTGTGATTTCCGAAATTTCATTTACACGGCTGTCAATCTTTCTGCCGCTCGACATAAGCTGAAGATAGTCGATTACAACGAGGTCAAGGTTGTGAAGTCGGCGAAGTCTTGACTTCATCTCAGGAATTGTAATACCCGGAGTATCGTCAAGATAGAGGTCGGTTTTGCTGAGAATATCGCTTGCGGGGATAAGTCTTGACCACTCCTCCTCGGTAAGCTGACCTGTTCTCAGTTTTGTACCGCCTATAAGCGCCTCACTTGAAAGCAAACGGCTTGCAAGCTGTTCCTTTGACATTTCAAGCGAGAAAAACGCAACGGTCTTTTTAGACTTACACGCAACATTTCGTGCAATATTGAGTGCGAAACTCGTTTTACCCATACCCGGTCGGGCGGCAAGAATGATAAGGTCGGAACGGTTAAGTCCCGTAATCATTCGGTCAAGGTCGCCTATGCCCGTTGGGATAGGTTTCATACTGTTGTCGGTTTCGCTGTTTAGTGCGTCAAGTCGGTCGAAAGTCTGTAAAATTACCGAGTTGATACGCTCAAGACCGTGCTTTTCATTGCCCTGTCTGATGTCAAAAATCTTCTGTTCTGCCGAATCAATCAGAACCGAAGGATCCTCGTTGCCTGCAGTTGCGTCATCAATAATTTCTCGGGACGCCGTAATAAGTCTGCGAACATTGTACTTTTCCGCAATAATCTTCGCATACTCCTCGGCATTTGAAATTGACGGGCAATTGTTGACAAGATCCATAAGGTAGGTTTTTCCCGTTGTCTCGTCAAAAGCCTTATTCTGTTTTAATTTTTCAAGCAGAGTGACAAAGTCGATGCTAAGACCGAGTCCGATCATCTCCTGCATCTGTGCAAAAATCAGCTTGTGCAAAGAAACATAGAAATAATCGGGGCTTTTCAGAGTATCAACAACCTTGTCAAAGGTGTCGCTTTCAAGAATGATTGCACCTAAAACCGCTTGTTCCGCTTCGGGGCTGTACGGCAGATGAAGTCCGTCATAACTGCCCGCAAAATTTAAATCAGCCATTTTTACTCCTGTTTATTATGCCTCGGATACCTGAACATCAATCTTTGCAGAAACGCCTGTAAAGAGCTTTACCTCAGCGTGATATGTACCGAATTCTTTAATGTCGCAGTCAAGAACAACCTTGCGCTTGTCAACATCAATGTTGTACTGCTTTTTGATTTCCTCGGCAACCTGCTTTGAAGTTACGCTGCCGAAAAGTCTGCCGCCCTGTCCTGCTTTTGCAGTCATCTTGAAGGTTTTGCCCTCAAGAGTCTTTTTGTCATGTTCTGCCTGAGCCTTTTGGGTTGCAATTTTATAATTTTTGGAATTCTCGGCATTCTTATATTCATTCATAGCCTGAGCGTTTGCCTCTTTTGCAAGCTTTCTCGGAAGGAGAAAGTTTCTTGCATAGCCGTCAGATGCTTCAACAAGCTCGCCTTTTTTGCCGAGTGATTTTACATCCTGCATTAAAATTACTTTCATAACCAATCAACCTTTCTTACGAGTTTTCCTCATCATCGAGTGTGTTGTCAATTTCAGACAGCAACTGTTGATAAGCAAGCTCTTTTGTAGTGTTTTTAAGCTGTGTCGCCGCCATGGTCTGATGACCGCCGCCGCCAAGCTTTTCCATTATAATCTGAACATTAACATTACCGTAGCTTCTTGCTGAAATGTTAATTTGATTGTTGTCTTCAAAAAGAACGAAGGATGCGTCAACACCTTTGAGGTTGAGCATTTCATCAGCCGCCTGAGCCGACGCAAGCCTTATATCGCCGTCACCGCTCGGCGCAATCGAAATTGCACAGCCACGGTAAACATGAGCCTTGCACACAATGTCAACCTTTTCACGGTAGGTTTCGATGTTATCGGAGAACATACCCTTTACGGTGAGTGTGTTTGCACCTCTTTTTCTCAGATAAGCCGCCGCCTCAAATGTGCGCACGCCTGTTTTAACGGCAAAATTCTTTGTGTCAAGTGTAATGCCTGCAAGCATTGCGTCTGCCTGAACATATGTGAGCGGAGAATCATCAAGACAGCTGATTATTTCACTGCACATTTCACAGGTTGAAGACGCCGAGGGTTCGTGACAGAACACAAGAGCGTTGTTTATGTAATCAACCGCCTTTCTGTGGTGGTCGATAATGATAACCTTTTTACATTTTTCGTAGAGCTCCGTACTTTCAAGAGAACGCTTTAGGTGCGTATCAACTATGATAAGAAGCGACTTCTGGGTAAGTCCCGAAAGAGCGGCTTCCGGAGAAATGAATATATCGGTGTCGAGTTTTTCATCAGTATATTCAATGAGCTGTTTTGCCATTGAGGTTTCTCGGTTAATGACAACCTTTGAATAACGCTTGAAAGTTTTCTCCATTATGCATTGAAGTCCGATTGCCGCACCTACACAGTCAAGGTCGGAAAACTTGTGTCCCATAATAAAGATCTTGTCGCAGTCGGCAACAACACGGCTGATTGCGTTTGCAATAACTCTCATACGCACCTTGCTTGCCTTTTCCGCTGCGGCAACCTTTCCGCCGAAGAACTCGTATGTATTGTCTTTTTTAATGACAGCAACCTGATCGCCGCCTCTGCCCAGTGCCATTTCAAGGGCTTTCCTTGCGTTGAGCTCGCTCTCTTTGATGTTATTATAACCCCGGCAAAGACCTACCGAGATTGACGCACTGTGGTTGTTTATCGTAATTCCTCGGATAGTTTTAAGAATCGGAAACTTATCGGCTGCCATTTTTTCAACATCGGCATCTCTGAAAATTATCATATAACGGTTGTTGCCGATTTTTTTGTAAAGAGCCGAATACTGCTCAGCCCACTTTTGCAGGCAAACTTCAATATCGAGCATTGCCTCGGAAAACGACTCGTCCGAATTATCGGAAAAGTCCTCTGCATTGTCAAAAACGGCAATCGCAACGCACGGCTTGGAAGCAAGATATTCCCTTGTAATCTGCTTGTAATAGGTGTTTTCGATAAATTCACAGACAGCGCCCTCGCCTGTAGGACGGCAATAAACCGTGTATTCTCTGCCGTCAATGGCAACATCACAGCCCTCACCCTTTTTCAGACAGTCAATTTCTTTTCCCGAAAGGTAGGCTTTGATATTATCGCCCTCTGCGCCCTTTCCGCCGCACATAGCCTTGCGGAATCGTGAATTGCACCATACAATGTCACCCTGTCTGCCTATAACGGCAACAGGGCAACTGAATTTTTCAAGGTAATCTTCGTTAATACCCTTTATACTTCCGACTATATTTTTTACCGTACTTTTTACATAGCTTGTAAATCGCAATGAAGTTATAAGCACAACGGCTAAGGAAAGAACAGACACACCGAGTTCAATATAGAACACAACAGGCGAATAGTCATAGCTGACAACAGCCATGGCAAACATTATCACCGAAAAAATTATGAACCACGGTGTAAGCGTCCAATTTCTTTTTCTCATGTCAAACCTCTGTTAATAACAAAATAGCAAAAAACAAATCAGCGAATAAAACTTAAACCTCCTGAAGAATAGGAAGAATCATCGGAGCTCTCCTTGTACGCTGACCGATAAGTTTTGAAACATCATCCTTGATTCTGTTCTTAATAATGCCCCATTCGTGAACATTATTTTCTGCACAATCCTCAAGAATTGCAAGAGCGGTCTGCTTGACCTCTTCAAGAAGTCTTTCGCTCTCACGAACATATACAAATCCTCTTGAAACGATATCGGGACCGCTGATAACATGACCGTCATAAACATCAAGAGAAGCAACAATAATGATAAGTCCGTCCTGTCCGAGGTGCTTTCTGTCACGAAGAACGATACTTCCGACATCACCAACGCCAAGACCGTCAACGAACACCTTACCTGCCTGAACAGGCGGAAGCTCTTTCATATAATCCTCGTTGATTTCAAGAACACTTCCGACATCACCGATATAAATGTTCTTGCGTTCCATACCGAGAAACATTGCAAGGTCGGCATGTTTTCTGAGGTGTTTCTGTTCGCCGTGAACAGGGATAAAATACTTTGGCTTTACAAGCTTCTGCATGATTTTGAGTTCCTCCTGACAGGCATGACCTGAAACATGAACTTCATACATTGACTCATAAATTACCTTACAACCCTTTTTAAGAAGTTCGTCAACAACATTGCCGACTGTTTTCTCATTACCGGGAATCGGATTGGCTGAAATTATGATGAAATCACCCTCACCGACCATAACCTTGCGGTGGTCTGAATATGCCATTCTTGAAAGTGCGCTCATCGGCTCGCCCTGACTGCCTGTTGTAACAAGAACAACCTGCTGCGGCATATATTTGTCGAGCATATCAAGGTCAATAAGAATATTTTCGGGAAGATGAAGATAGCCGAGCTTTTGTGCAACATCCATATAGTTGACCATACTTCTGCCCGAAAAAGCAACCTTTCTTCCGTACTTTTCTGCACAGTCAATAATCTGCTGAACACGGTTTACATTTGACGCAAAAGTTGCAATTATGATTCTGTAATTTTCCGCACTCTTGAAAAGATTGTCAAGGCTGTCGGATACAGTTCTTTCCGTAGGGGTGTATCCGGGTCTTTCGGCATTTGTACTTTCCGAAAGAAGTGCAAGAACACCTTCGTCACCAACTCTTGCAAAGCTTGAAAGGTCAATCATATCACCAGTAATAGGTGTGCAGTCAATCTTGAAGTCGCCCGTGTGAACGATAGTACCGCCCGGGGTATGAATTGCAAAAGCAACCGCATCGGGAATCGAATGGTTTACATGAATGAAGTCAATCTTCATACAACCGAGCTTTATTGACTGACCTGCATTTATTACATTAAGCTGAGATTGATTGTAAAGACTATGCTCCTTGAGCTTGTTGCCTACAAGACCGAGCGTAAGCGGTGTACCGTAAATCGGAACATTCACCTTTGAAAGAAGAAAAGGCAAACCGCCGATATGGTCCTCATGTCCGTGTGTAAGGATAATACCCTTAACTCTGTCGGCATTCTGTTCAATATATGTGAAATCCGGAATTACAAGGTCAACGCCGAGCATATCCCCGTCAGGAAATGCCATACCGCAGTCGATGATGATTATATCGTTTTCACATTCAACAAGGGTAATGTTCTTGCCTATTTCGTTAAGACCGCCGAGAAATGCAATCTTAATTGACGGCTTCTGAGCATTCTTTTTGGGATAACCCTTTGACTTTGACGGATATTTCTTTTTGCCGTAATTTGACTTTCCGTTCGATTTCGGCTGAAATCCGTCATCATTTTTCTTATAGTAAGCGTTGTAGGAATTTTTACCCGAACCGCTCTTTTTTGAAGCATTATTTTTAGAGTATTGCTTCACATTCTTTTTGCCTTTTGAGTACCTTGACTGTTTAAGCATAAAGTTTTCGTTCCTCTTTTCTGTACTCACAAATTTACCTCCGTTTTCTGAAATATGTACTGAATAAAAGAAAAATAAATATATCAAAGACCTCTGAGCGCCCGTGAGGTCTTAATTTATTTATAAAGTAAATTCTCCGTTCTGATAACGGTGAACATCTGTATTTATAATAATATCCGCAAAATATACGAATTTTATTCCCGTAATTATGGCAACACATAGCTACCCTATCATAGTTTTTCATTTTATTTTACCGCATATCCTACCGCAATGTCAAGAAATTTTCATAACAAACACAAAATCCAAGGCTTGCAATCCGCATAACAAAGGCAATTTTATGCATAAAAATTTGAAATTTCCGTAAAATAAAACCCGTAAGCGATTTTTTTATTGCAATATTATGTATAAATTTCAAAATTTGTTCAAACACCTACCAAAGTTATCAGAATTATATCAAATAATGGGTTGCAATTGTCGTTTCAGCGTATTATAATCTATAGTGCGGATTTTAATATTTTGAATAATTGTACACTCTGAATTAAAGGAGAATTATTTTTGAAACAAGTTGAAATTTTTACAGACGGTGCTTGCAGCGGAAATCCCGGTCCCGGCGGTTGGGGTGCTGTTTTAAGATATAACGGTCACGAAAAAGAAATTTCAGGCGGTGAGGCAAACACAACCAACAACCGTATGGAGCTTTCGGCTGTTATCAATGCACTTGCTCTGCTCAAAGAACCGTGCAAGGTAACGCTTTACAGCGACTCGCAGTATGTCTGCAACGCACTAAAACTCGGTTGGGCAAAAAAGTGGAAAGCAAACAACTGGATGCGTAATAAAAAAGAAAAGGCTTTGAACCCCGAACTTTGGGACAGGCTTCTTACCCTGTATGATACTCACGAGGTTGAAATTGTGTGGGTAAAAGGACACGCAGGTCATCCCGAAAACGAGCGTTGCGACCGACTTGCCGTTGCAGCCGCAAAACAATTTGCATAACAATAAACTTATATAAAGGTGGATATAAAATGAGATATGTTTATGCCGACAACTCGGCTACTACAGCACTTTCGCCGAAGGTGCTTGAAAAAATGATGCCATACCTCACCGAGGTTTACGGAAACCCGTCAAGCATTTATACAATCGGTGCAAGGGCAAAGGCTGCCGTAGAAACTGCAAGAGAAAACATTGCAAAGAATCTCGGTGCGGCTAACCCGAATGAAATTTACTTTACCTCAGGCGGAAGTGAATCCGACAACTGGGCACTCAAGGGTGTTTGTCACGCTCTCAAGGCAAAGGGTAAAAAGCACATCATTACTTCAAAATTTGAGCATCACGCTATTCTTCACACATGTGAGGCTCTTGAAAAGGAAGGCTTTGAGGTTACTTATCTTGATGTTTACGAAAACGGTATCGTTCATCCCGAGGATGTTGAAAATGCAATTCGTGAAGATACGGCTATAGTTTCGATTATGTATGCAAACAACGAAATCGGTACAATTCAGCCGATTTCCGAAATCGGTGCAATTTGCAGAAAGCACGGCGTTCTTTTCCATACAGACGCAGTTCAGGCGGCAGGTTATGTGAAGATTGATGTTCAGAAAGAAAACATTGACCTTCTTTCAATGACAGCACACAAGCTCCACGGACCGAAGGGCTGCGGTCTTCTCTACATCAGAAAAGGCGTAAGAATTGAAAACCTCATCTGCGGCGGTGCTCAGGAGAGGAACAAGCGTGCAGGTACAGAAAATGTTGCAGGCATTGTCGGTCTTGATGCCGCACTTCAGCTTGCAGTTGACGGTATGGACGAAAGAAACGCAAAGCTTGAAAAGATGCGTGACAGACTTATCGACGGTCTTTTAAAGATTGAGCGTTCAAGAATCAACGGTGACAGAGTTCACAGACTCCCCGGCAATGTCAATATGTGCTTTGAGGGCATTGAGGGCGAAAGCCTTCTTTTAAGACTTGACCTCAAGGGTGTTTCGGCATCATCGGGTTCTGCCTGTACATCGGGCAGTCTTGATCCGAGCCATGTACTTCTTGCAATCGGTCTTCCCCACGAAATTGCTCACGGCAGTATGCGTCTTTCATTCTCTGATGACAATACAGAGGAAGATATTGATTATATTCTTGAAATCGTTCCCGAAATTGTTTCGTACCTCAGAAGTATGTCACCTCTTTGGGAAAAGATTAAAAAGCAGGAAGCTCAGGGCTGATTGACAACCCGTTAAAATTCGTATAGAATTGAATAGATATTCGGCAACAATATATTCAGGAGGATTAAAATGGCTTATTCGGAAAAAGTAATGGATCATTTCGCTAATCCGAGAAATGTAGGCGAAATTGAAAACGCAGACGGCATTGGCGAGGTCGGTAACTCAAAATGCGGCGATATTATGAAAATGTACATTAAGGTTGATAACGATATCATCACAGATGTAAAATTTAAAACATTCGGCTGCGGTGCGGCTATTGCAACAAGCAGTATGGCAACAGAGCTTATCAAGGGCAAGTCAATCAATGACGCTCTCAAGCTCACAAATAAGGCAGTTATGGAGGCTCTTGACGGACTTCCGCCTGTCAAGGTTCACTGCTCTGTTCTTGCAGAACAGGCAATCAAGGCAGCTGTTTCGGACTACTACAAAAGAAGAGGCGTTGATCCCGAGCCAATCGTGGGCAATGTTCCCGAATGTGACAGCTGTGGCTGTGAAGGCTGATTAACTTAAAATCATAAATCTGCCCGACTGCGTAAAGGTCGGGCATTTTTTATTTAAAACTGCAAATAATACCGTTAGGAGGATAATTATGACAGAGTTAAAAATCGAAAACGGCAAAATAAAAAATATCAAAAAAAGTCAGGTGCTTGCGCTCAAAGAGCAGGTAAGCTGTCAGAAAGGTCAGGTTGTAAGCAAAACTCTTGTACAGAACAACGCCGTAAGCGTTACTCTTTTCGCATTTGACAAGGACGAAGAAATCAGCACGCACGAATCAGAAGGCGACGCATTTGTGACTTGTCTTGACGGGGTGGGCAAAATTACAATTGACGGTGTTGAACACATTCTCAAAGAGGGTGAATCAATCGTTATGCCTGCAAAGCATCCGCACGCTGTATACGGCAGAGAGCAATTCAAAATGTTGCTTGTCGTGGTATTTTAAATTTTTACAACCGATAATTTTAAGAACATTCCGAACAACACAGACAGCATTATTGACGCAGCCGACATTCGGAATATGTCACTTGGCAATTTTCAATACAAATACGCACCGAGAGAACGGTTTCAGCTGTTTCTCTTTCAACACATCGGCAGTCAGTACAAGTATTATTGTACGCTGCAAAGAAAAAACGATTGAAATCCAAAAGGAAATCAATCGTTTTTTTATTTGTATGATTATTATTTTTGCAATATATCAGCCGATTGCGGCATTGAAGATTTTTTCGCTGTTTTTCATCAACCTGTCAACCTCCTGCTGACCGCATTTTTTGGCAATACATTCGATTGCATCGGAATAAAGCTCGGGTGTATTATGATTGAATGAATGTGCGTCCGTACCGATAATGTCGATAAGCCCTGCACTTACAAGCTTTAACATTCTGCGGCGTTTCATCATCGGAGCTTTCTTTGTATAATTTGAAATATTTGTCTGAATAACTACACCAAGCCGTTTTAAATCCTCAATCACATCAGGATTGTCAACAAGAAAGCTGTAACGCTCAACATGAGGAATTACGGGAATAAGCCCCTGTTCACTCATAAGCCTGTCGAGCATTTCGTACGAATTGTCCGAAAATGTTGCATTATACGGAAACTCAGTAAGAATATAGTTTGAATTTCCGTAGTTTATACCTTTGATATTTTCATTGTTGAAAAGATACTTTGTAACATAAACCTCTGTTCCGAGGACGATATTCACACCGTTCGGAATGTGCGGCTTGAATTTTTCAAACTTTTCCGCCCTCTCGGCAATAAAATCTTCAAGACTGATTTCATTTGTATAAAAATGAGGTGTAAGACAAATATTCGTTACCCCCTGATTTTTAAGACAGGAGAGCAACTCCAGACTGTCCTCAACCGTTTTTGCACCGTCATCTATACCCGGAAGAATATGAGAGTGCATATCGAAAAGCTGCATACCGTTCACCAATTAAAGTGCCTCACAAACACGGTCGCCCATTTCGTCACAGCCAACCTTTGTGAAACCCTCTTCATAGATATCGGGCGTACGGTAGGTTTCAAGAACCTTTGCAACAGCAGACTCAATTGCGTCTGCCGCCTCGCTCTGATCAAGTGAATAACGGAGCATCATTGCAACAGAAAGAATTGTAGCAAGCGGATTTGCGATATTCTGACCAGCAATGTCAGGAGCAGAACCGTGGATAGGCTCATAAAGACCGAGCTTGCTGCCCGAAAGGCTTGCAGATGCGAGCATACCGATTGAACCTGCAATCATTGATGCCTCGTCAGAAAGAATATCACCGAAGATATTTGATGTGAGAATAACATCAAACTGACGGGGATTTCTTACAAGCTGCATAGCGCAGTTGTCAACATACATATGATTAAGCTCAACCTCGGGATAATCCTCGGCAACTCTCTTAACTGTTTCTCTCCAAAGTCTTGAAGACTCAAGAACATTTGCCTTATCAACGCTTGTGAGCTTTTTATTTCTCTTCATAGCAAGGTCAAAAGCAACTCTTGCAATTCTCTCAACCTCACCGATTGTGTACATTTCCGTATCCCATGCCGCAGGCTGACCGTTAACTTCTTTTCTGCCTCTTTCGCCGAAGTAGATACCGCCTGTAAGCTCACGAACAATCATAACATCGAGGTTGCCGCCTATGATTTCATCCTTGATAGGTGATGCACTCTTGAGCGGTCCGAAAATAACCGACGGACGAAGATTTGCGAAAAGTCCGAGTGCGCCTCTGATGCCGAGAAGTCCTGCCTCGGGACGGTTGTTACCGGGCTGTGAATCCCACTTAGGACCGCCTACCGCACCGAGAAGCACGCTGTCCGATGCCTTACACTTTGCAACTGTTTCATCGGGGAGCGGAACGCCTGTTGCGTCAATAGCACAACCGCCGAGAAGTGCCTCGTCATATGTAACGCCAAAACCGAATTTTTCAGCGGCACAATCAAGAACCTTTACAGCCTGATTTACGATTTCAGGACCGATACCGTCGCCCTTTAAAAGAGTAATTTTATAATCTGCCATTTTTATATCTCCTTAATCAATTGTTTATCAATGGATATTATCCCACAATATACGGCAAAAGATTGTAAACTGTGCTACAATTCTGCCAAAGTTTCAAAAAATCAGTCATTATCCGACGGAAGCGGAATCGTCTGAAAAACTTCGCAGACTTTATCCCTCTGCCAAAGTACGGGAGTAACTCTGAGTGAATAACCGAAACCGTTGTCCATTGTCCATTCAAACGGCTTTGCCTGCGGAAGTCCGTAGACTGCAAGCAAGGTCATAATAACACCGCCGTGAGTGACAATTACACTTTCGGTTGTACCTGTTTTCATAAGTCCCTCAACAATGCTTTCAAACATTTTGCATACTCTGCGTGTAAAATCGGCATTGCTCTCCCCCCTCGGAGGTTTTACGGAAGAATCGCCTGCGAGCCACTTTTCAAAATCGGGATCATTTTTCAGCTCATCGGCAGTTTTGCCCTCCCATTCACCAAAATTACATTCGGAAAGGTTGTCGATAACAAGCGGATTTTGTTCGGGATAAAGAATTTTTGCGGTTTCGGTACAACGCTTTAACGGACTTGTGAACACAACCTGCGTACCCGGATATTTGTACTCATAATCGAGTTTTCTCAAATCCATTCTGCCCCTGTCGGAAAGCGGAGCGTCTGTTGTTCCGATATATTTTCCCGCAAGTGTATCATCTATCGAACCGTGTCTTATAAAATGAATTATGTATGATTTCATAACTTCTCCCATAAACCGACTTTAAACAAATCGGCACTTAATTATTTACAAAAAGTAAATTTTGTACTATACTGTCTGTATAGAAAGTATATTGCTGTAAATGCTTTCAATGCACTGACTATGGACTATATATTATCAGAGCAAATTCTGCTTTGCTTTTTCTGACAATCAAGTTAATTATACTATCTTTAAAAATGAGGTGTCAAGTCTTGAACAAAGATTTTCCGAGAATTATAACATTTCTTCGTAAAGAAAGAGGTTTGAGTCAAAAACAGGTTGCAGGCGATATGGGAATTTCGCAGGCACTTTTGTCACATTATGAAAAGGGAATCCGTGAATGCGGTCTTGATTTTCTCGTAAAAACAGCCGAATACTACGGTGTTTCAACCGATTATCTTCTCGGCAGAACCGTACAGAGAAATTTCACAGCCGATCCCTTTGAGGCTGCCGAAAAAGAGGTTGTCATCAATACCGAAAAAGGTAGTATGATCAACAAAATAAACCGCAGTCTTTTGATGAACACCACCTCGGTAATCTACGATTTGCTTGCAAAAATCGGCAACAAGCACCTTACAAACGCAGTCAGCAACTACCTTATGAGCGCCGAATATGTAATTTTCCGCACGATTTATAATTCCGAAAAAAATAACTCGCAAACTATGTTTTCGCTTGATAAGAACCGCTACAGAAATCTCACGGACGCATCAATGATTCTTGACCTTGAAATCATCAACGAACTTATTGAAAATGATAAGCTTACCCTCACCCTCTCTCCCGATGTCATTTCGGTATGTTTTGAAAAAGATGCCCCGTCACTATTCAACCTAATTCAATATTCCGAAAGAAACATAAAAAATGTCTATGCAGGAAAAAGGTGATTTTTAACTGCTTTTCAGAATAATAAGTTTACTTTCGTGCTACATATATGCTTATAATGTAGTATGAAAGTAAAGTGACACAACAAACAACGGTCGGTTGGCTTGGAGTTTTTCTCAAGCTGAACCGACCGTTTTGTTGTCTGTTTATTTTCTTTTATAGCATTATCCGTATGTAATGCGGAATTATGCGTTAAGACCGAACGAGATTGATATTGCGTTATTTATTTCGTTCATAGAATTTTCATCAACAGTACCCATTTTTTCTTTGAGCCGTTTTTTGTCGATTGTTCGTACCTGTTCAAGCAGAACAACGCTGTCTTTGGCGAGTCCCGAGCTGTCAGCGTGCAATGGAATGTGGGTAGGCAAATTCGCCTTTGACTGCTGACTTGTGATTGCGGCGGCGATTACAGTCGGACTGAATCGGTTTCCGACATTATTCTGAACAATAAGCACGGGTCTGATTCCGCCCTGCTCCGAGCCTACAACGGGACTCAGGTCGGCATAATAGATATCTCCTCTTCGTATATTCAAGGCTTTCACGCTCCAAATAATTGTTTACTTGTATTTTTGCCTTTCCAAAAGCTTTTATACAGCTATTACATAATATTTTTGAGCGTAAAATTTGTGAATCGGTTCAGCCGTTTGCATCTTTCACATCGGAAAGCACCATTTCGTAATCTTCGCCGTCAACGCTGATTTTGCTTATACAGCCCTTTGAATTTGTGCTGACAACGGCTTTGCCGAACGCTGAATCAAGTCTGTATGTACACACATCTTCGCACTTCCCCTCAAAAACCGCCCTTCCGTCTGCAATTCCGTATAAAATTTCTTTTGTAATATTCGGGAAACTGCTTTCGGGAATGTACGCTTCATCGGCGGAGCAAATCATATTCTCCCTTGAAATTTCAAGATCAGAACCCTTATATGTAACCGACAAACCGCTGACCGTGTTCGGAGAATCAAGCGAAATGTTGATGAGCTTTTTACCGCTTGCAGACAGCTTTCCCGTAATGTTCATTTTTCTGTATTCACAGCTGAAATCGGCAATAAACGAGGATTTCGGAGTAAGATTTTCCTGCACTTCATCACACCCCGTAATGACAAAAACAGGCATAACAAAAAGGACACATAAAGCAATCAAGATTTTCCGTGCCATAAGACACCTCCCGATACATTATATGTCCTGTGAATTTTTTAATACATTGTACAAATAAGTGATTAATGCATTTTATCTTAATATCCGTGATCAATGTGCTGCCATTTTCCGCCTTTTGTTCTGACTAAAATCCAGTTCCAGTTATTATATGTGGAATTCGGATTTAATGATCCGTCGCCGCCTGATGAATCAACATCAAATGAAGATAACAGCACAATAACTTCATCTGCATTGTTCCTGTCGGCAAATTCCTGAAAATCGGTGCAGTAATCATCTCCTGCATAATAAATTTCCGTGAGGGTACAGCCATTCCAATTGGCGTCGAACTCTTTTTCAATAGTATCAACAGCAGAGTTAATATCATCTGCGGAATAGATTTCAGAATCCACATCGTGAGTCTTCACTTTGCTTATATCTCCTCCGCAGGCACTCAAACCGATAACAAGAAATACACACATAACTAAACATAAAATTTTCTTCATAATTACTTCTTTCAAAATTGTCATTATTTTCACCACTTTTTTCGCAAAAAGATTCCCGTTTCTTACTTGTATTTTAAATCAAAATCCACAACGCTTTTTATTCTTATAAAGAACAATTCAACTTACGATTGATTAACTGTTTTGTATATATTATTTCCTGTTTTTTTCTCAAAATAATTTTTTAATCTTATGTTTGAATTCCATTTTTCTTGTGGGTAATAACCATATCTTTGTTTTACATCTCTCATACGATCTTCAATATTCAACACACCGTCACTGCCTGCCAATGCATCGCATAACTGAATTAATTTGTCATAATCATCCATATTCACTTTAGCAAGAGCAGTTTCTATCAATTCAAGTTCTTCGTCAGAAACATCAAATTTACCAATGTATTCCTGTATAGTTGAATTATTAAATGAATGTGTCAAGCAAATTTTTGCGACCTCATCATATCCCAATGACATCATATATGTATATCCGTCAGAAACATGACCTAAATGCCTAACACCGAACTTTCTGCCAATATCATGGAGTAACCCTAATATGTATGCCTTTTCCGAATCCAAATCTTCACATAATTCTGCAATCTTTTCAGCGCATTTTGCTGTAATGCGACTGTGATTTACCCAAGGACCAAAATTACATTGTCCGGCTTCTTCTAATATTTTTTCAGCTTCCGCTCTTGTCGGCATCATTTTTATTCGCCTCCATAAACAGAGTTATATGCAAAACATTACCTGACACTACTGCATAAAAGTAATTTTGTGACATTTAGACATTTATAATCTGACTTAATATAAATTTTGTGCTGTTACTTGCGGACGGATAATATCTGTCCCTACGAAATTATCTTCATTTTCAAAACTTTTTTCGCAAAAAGATTCCCGTTTCTACTTGTATTTTAAATCAAAAACCGCAACGCTTGTACGCAAGTGGGATACAATTTATCAGGTCTGTGGGGAGCATTGAGATTTTGCCGTATTTTTCGGCGGCAATGTCGCCTGCAAGGCCGTGGAGATATACTGCCGCTGCGGCTGATGAAAACGCACTTGCGCCCTGTGCAAGAATTGATGCGGTCATTCCTGCAAGCACATCACCGCTGCCGCCTGTTGCCATTCCCGAATTGCCTGTCGGGTTCACAAGCACCTTGCCGTTTGGAGAGGCAATTACCGTGCCCGCTCCTTTGAGAACGGTTACAACACCGTACTTTTGAGCAAAATCGAGGGCAACTCTCTCCCTTTCCGCATTTACAAGCGGAGTTGCAAGACCTGTAAGTCTTGACATTTCACCCGGGTGAGGAGTAATTATAATCGGTGCTTTTTTCCTTAAAAGAATTTCAGGCTGTTTTGCAACACAATTGAGTGCGTCTGCGTCAAGCACAAGCGTTGTTGTGGAATTTTCTATTAAAGAAAATACAATTTTTAATGTATCGTCGCACACACCGAGTCCGCAACCGACAAGAGTTGCAGAGGATTTGCACGATTCGCTGACTAAAAACGGAACATTTACCTTTGAGATTCTGCCGTCTGCATTTTCGCTGAGAGGATAGTAAACGCTCTCAAGAATCGTTTGAGCAACAATCGGGTAAATGCTTTTCGGCAAGGCACATTTTGCAAGACCTATGCCCGTTCTTAACGCACCCTTTGCCGACATAACCGCCGCCCCTGCCATTCCGTAGCTGCCGCAAACGCAGAGCAATGAACCCAAAGTTCCCTTGTTTGCATCATCGGGGCGTTCAAAAATTGCACTTTTTACAACATTTACATCTGTTACTGTCATATAATCAACTCATTTTTCTTTTATAGAATAACTGAACTACAATATTCTTGTTGAGGTGCGGTTTCATACCGTTGAGAATATCCTCGTTCGGAGTAAAAACAAGAAGACATCTGCCGTATGCGGGACTGTTGAAAACGGCAAAATAGTTTTCGTCCTTGGAGTCAATATCTCTTGCGGCGATAAAAGTTTTGAGAAATCTCATCTTCTTGATTTCTGTATCGTCTTTTTCAAGTCTTTCAATCTCGTTAATCTGAACCTTGCACATGGTTTTTCTTTTGCGCAATGCAACAACCTTTGCAATTTCAAGCTCATTGCCCGAAACCGAATATTCAAAATCGACCTTCTGAATACTGAACACATACCAAACAACATAAATTCCGCCTACAAACACGAAAAAAGCCACATAGATAAGATATGCAATTGTTGCAAAAGCAAGTAAAAACAATGTTGTCGGCACTAAAATAAGCAAAAGCACCGAAACAATTTTTATAATCAGATTTTTAGGTTTGTTAACCCGTCTTACAACCTGTTCGTTAAAATTATTCAATGTATTTTCTCCTTTATGATTGATATTTCATATGATATCACAGGCTGTTGTATTTTTCAACAAAAGATACAAAAACTCTTGCAAAAAAAATGTTTTGGTGTTATCATAGAAAAAGATAACATGATGACGAAGAAAGTAGCGTTTGCGTGATACCGTCAAAGAGAATGTGTGCCGAGGCTGAAAGCATACAACGGTGTTGCAGGTGTGAAGTTCCCTTCCGAGTGGTGAGGTTGAAATTTTCAGTAGATCTCAACGGCTGACTCCGTTACAGGTTGTGAAAGTGTCTGCTTTCGGGAGTGTTTGCTTTGATGCAAAAATCAGGGTGGTACCACGGATTATTTCGTCCCTGCGTAATTGATTTTACGCAGGGCTTTATTATTTTTACGGAGGTAATTTATGAACGAGAAATTATTAAGTTTAAAAGATGAAATCAAGTCAAGACTCGGCGAAACACAAGATTTGACCGACCTTGATAAAATCAGAGTTTCTTATCTTGGCAAAAAGGGCAGTATTACGGCTCTTTTAAAGGGTATGAAAGACCTTCCCAACGAGGAAAGAAAAACTTTCGGTGCTGAGGTAAACAAGCTCAAGGCACAGGCCGCACAGCTTATTGAAGAAAGACTTGCGGAACTTAAAGAAAAGGAAATTCAGCGTGAAATCGCCTTGATGCCGCAGTTTGACATTACATCGCCTGTTGCACTTGCAAGGGGTTCTTATCACCCAATCACCCTTGTTCAGAGAGAATGCGAAAAGATTTTCTCATCAATGGGATTTAACATTGAGGACTACTCCGAAATCGTAACCGACTACGAATGCTTTGAGGCTCTTAACATTCCGAAGCACCACCCCGCAAGAGATATGCAGGACACTTACTACCTTGACAACGGTCAGCTTTTAAAGTCACACACATCAGCCGCACAGAACGCAATTCTTAAAAAGTACGGCAAGGGACTTATCGAAAACGGCACACCTATAAAAGCCATCTTCCCAGGCAGATGCTTCAGAAACGAGGCTACGGACGCTTGTCACGAAAACACATTTTTCCAGATGGAAGGCGTTATGGTTGACAAGGACATTTCAATTTCAAACCTTATCTACTTTATGAAAACAATGCTTTCCGAGGTATTCAAAAAGGATATCAAGGTAAGACTTCGCCCCGGCTTTTTCCCATTCGTTGAACCGGGTTTTGAACTCGACATCAGCTGTCTTATCTGCGGCGGTGAGGGTTGTCCGTCATGTAAGCACAGCGGTTGGCTTGAGCTATGCCCCTGCGGTATGATTCATCCCAATGTTCTGCGTGAGGGCGGAATTGATCCCGAAAAATACACAGGCTTTGCGTTTGGTCTCGGTCTTACAAGACTTGCAATGATGAAGTACGGAATCAAGGATATCCGTGACCTTAACAGCGGCAGTCTTAAAGCACTTTCACAGTTTACTGATGACGAATAAGAGAGGAGATACAAAATGTTTTTATCTATGAACTGGATTCAGGACTTTGTTGATTTGAGCGGTCTTGATAAAATTGAACTTATCCGCAAATTTTCTCTTTCCACAGCCGAGGTTGAAAACGATATTCTCCGCAAGGGCAGTGAAATCAGCGGTATTGTTGTAGGTGAAATTAAGTCGGTTGAAAATCATCCCGATTCAAAGAAACTTCATCTCCTCAAAATTGATGCAGGCGAAGATGAACTTATTGATGTTGTCTGCGGTGCTCCGAATGTAAAAGTCGGTCTTAAAACCGCTTTTGCAAAGGTTGGCGCTAAAATCGGCGAAATCACGATTACACCAAGACCTCTTGCCGGCTTTACATCAAACGGTATGTGCTGCAGTGAGGCTGAAATCGGTATCAGCGATGACAACTCCGGCATCATGGAAATTACAGATGATGTAAAGAACGGCACAGACCTTAAAGACATTTATGAAATTGACGATATTGTTTTTGAGGTTGATAACAAGTCGCTTACAAACCGTCCCGACCTTTGGGGACACTACGGAATTGCAAGAGAATTTGCCGCACTTGCAGGCAGAGAACTTAAGCCTCTTGACCTTGACGATTTAAAGGCATATGACGGTCTTAAAAAGATTGATATGAAGATTGAGGACACTCTCTGTCAGAGATACAGCTGCTTACAGATTGAGAATATCAACCGCAATGTAAGCCCCGTAAATATGAGAATCCGTCTTTTCTACTGCGGTATGAGAGCAATAAACTATCTTGCCGACCTTACAAACTACCTTATGCTTGAAATGGGACAGCCGATGCACGCTTTCGATTCAAGAAAGGTTGAAAAAATCAGAATCAAGCGTTTTGACAAGCCTTTCACTTTCAAAACACTTGACGGTGTTGAAAGAAACATTGACGAAAACACACTTATGATTTGCAACGGCAACACTCCTGTAGCAATTGCCGGTATCATGGGCGGTCTTGATTCGGAAATTGTTGACGATACAACTACTCTCACACTTGAATCTGCAACATTTAACGCAGTTTCCGTAAGAAAGTCAACAGTAAGACTTGCTCACAGAACAGACGCATCAATGAGATATGAAAAATGTCTTGATCCTGAAATGACGGTTACTGCAATTGCAAGATTTGTATATCTCCTCAAAAAGTATGACAGCAACATCAAGGTTGTTTCTTCGCTCACAGACGAGTATGCATTCAGGTATGACACAGTTGTTCTTGACTTTGACAAAAACTTTGTTGACCGCTACACAGGCATTGAAATCAGCAACGACAGAATTGTTGCAACACTCGAAAGCCTCGGCTTTAAGGTTGAGCTCAACAACGATAACTTCTGCGTAACGGTTCCAAGCTGGAGAGCAACAAAGGATGTTACAATCAAGGCTGACATCATTGAAGAAATCACCCGTATTTACGGCTATGACAACTTTGAAATTCACACAACACGCTCTCCCCTCTACCCCGTAAGAGCAAGCGTTGTTAAAACTACAGAAAACAAAATCAAGGATATGCTCGTTAAGAGATACAATCTCCACGAACTTCACTCATATGTATGGGCATACAACGATGAACTCAAGGCAATTGACATTCCTGTTGAGAATAATGTTAAGCTTGCAAACGCAACTAACCCGAATATTGAAACATTAAGAAATTCAATCGTTCCCACACAGCTTTGTCAGATTAAATCAAACCTTTCATTCTCAAACGATTTCGGTATTTTTGAAATCGGCAGAGTTGTAAACGGTCTTGATGAAAACGGTCTTTGCATTGAAAACAAAAAGCTTGCAATCACACTTTACAGCAAGACAAGAAATGTTAAGGACATCTATTTTGAACTCCGTGACATTCTCGCAGTTGTAACAGATGAAATCAAGCACAAGGCTCTCACATTTGAAAAGGCTGAACCGACTCACAGCTACGAACACCCCGTAAACCTCTATTCGGTATGCCTTGACGGCAGAAATATCGGTACAATCGGCATTGTTCATCCGACAGTAAGCAAGAAGATTGACAAAAAAGCCGCAATCGTATTTGCAGAAATTGATGTGAACGCTTATGCAAACACAGAGGCCGCTCCGATTGTTTATGACGAACCGTCAAAGTTCCCGCCGATGGACTACGACATCAGCGTTGAAGTTCCTCAGGGAATGTTCTTCTCACACCTTGCAGAGTGTTGGAAAAACGAAGGCGGAGAGATTCTCAAAAGCACAAAGATTGTTGACACATATGACACAGATACAGTTCACAGCGTAACAATCCGCTTTGAGTTCTCATCAAATGAAAGAACACTTTCATCAGCCGAGGTTCAGAAGATTATGGACAAGATAATTTCAAATCTTTCTGAAAACGGAGTAAAGCTCAGAGGCTAAAAATTATGGGGGCGGTTTTTCCGTCCCCTTTTTGTGACATAATCTGACAAGCATAAGATAAAATTAAAAAATATTACTGCTGTTTCATTACACAAAGCAATGTTTTTGACATTGAAATAACATAAATTAGGCATATTTATTAAAAAGTGCTTGAAATTTACTTTGAAATATGGTATAGTAGCAGAATAGGAGGTGTTTCAGTATGTTGGATAAAACAATGATTTTTTCTCTTGGTGAGGAAAAAGATGACCAGATAAAAGCAGGGCTTACAATCGTTTATGATGCCCTCCGCCAAAAAGGATATAACCCTATTAATCAGATTGTGGGATATATTTTAAGCGAGGATCCGACCTATATTACAACATATAATAACGCTCGCAACATCATCAGCAAGATCGACCGTGACGACCTACTTGAAGCACTGGTAAAATCGTATCTTAATGTTTAAGAAAGGATGATGCCTTGTGGCAGATACCAAAAAGACCGAAAAGAAATTTTCGACTTACAAGGGCAGACCGCTCGTTCGTTGCAATGACGAGATTTACTACGGCAGTATGGAAGAACCGTATGTTATAAGAATGCAAATCAAAAGCAAAAAGGATGTCAACGGAACTGAGATTGCCGATAAGGTAACAGTTCAGCTAATGGCTACAGACCCCTATCTTTCACCGAGAAAACAGCTTGTTAAGTCAAGCGAGAAAAAGGGATTGTTCCTTGCTATGGATATTGCAGACATCTGGCTTGAAAGAGCCCTTGCAAACAAAATGTAATTTAACATTGAATTTACGGTGCAGTCAATTTGATTGCACCGTTTTTTCGTATAACAAACACCCATTCCCACAATCTCAACCGTAGCGGCGGTCAGTGACCGCCAATTGATTTGGTTGTAAAACCAAATCAACCCGCAGGAGCAAACTAAGCAAATAACTTCACCATAACGGGAGAACGAGGTTCTCCCCTACAAACGATACACGGCTTTCATATCATCAAATGATATTTGCAAAAAACAAAATGTATCTTAAAAGCGGCGTCCAATGAACAGCAATCGAAACAATTGTAAAATCACTTTGAGTTTATGAATTACTTGATTTGTGTGTAAACACAAATCAAATGGCGATCACTGATCGCCGCTACAAACAGCAAAACAAAGGTCGGGAAACAGAGCATTTCATTTTACACACTCTCTTCCCGACCTTAATTTTCAATTTTACATTTTAAATTTTCAATTTACTTTGTATCCTGCGTCCTCTACTGCTTTTTTAAGAACGGAATCTTCAACATTTTTTGACATTGTAAGAACGGCTGAGCCTTTTTCGTGGCTTACTTCTGCCGATTCAACACCGTCAATTGCCTCAAGAGTTTTCTTTACTGTTGCCTCGCAATGCGGACACATCATACCTTCGATTTTCATTGTTTTTTCCATAGTTTTATTCTCCTTTTTATTTTTATGTTTTATTTTTCTGTCATGCTTTGAGCTGTGAACCTTAACAAAATTAAGCCTTAATGCGTTTGTTACAACACAGAAGCTTGAAAGGCTCATTGCCGCCGCACCGAACATCGGATTTAACTGCCAGCCGAAAAGATTGATAAATGCACCCATGGCAAGCGGAATACCGATTACATTGTAAATAAATGCCCAGAAAAGATTTTCGTGAATGTTACGGAGTGTTGCTCTGCCGAGTCTGATTGTTGCAGGAACATCTGCAAGGCGGCTCTTTACGAGTACAACATCTGCCGCATCAATTGCAACATCAGTTCCCGCTCCGATTGCAATACCCAAGTCTGCGCTTGTGAGGGCAGGCGCATCGTTAATGCCGTCACCGACCATTGCAACCTTGCCGTATTTTTTCAGCTCTTTTACATTCTTTTCCTTACCGTCAGGAAGAACTCCTGCAACAACTTCATCAATGTCTGCATTTTTTGCAACGGCTTTTGCGGTTTTTTCGTTATCGCCCGTAAGCATTACAACACGCACACCCATATTTTTGAGTTCATTAACAGCCTGTTTGCCGTCCTCTTTTATTATGTCTGCAACAGCAATAATACCGAGAAGCTTATTTCCTTTACAGAAATACAGCGGAGTTTTGCCCTCTTCCGCAAGCTGTTCAGCCTTTGCTTTTTCGTCTGATGAAATTTCAGCAAACTGTGAAATATATCTGTAATTGCCGCCGTAAACGCTTTCTGAGCCGATTTTTGCGGTAAGTCCGTTACCCGTTACGGCATTGAACTCAGTCACGGCATCGCCGATAATATGCCTGTCATTTGCATAAACTACAATTGCCTTTGCAAGCGGATGTTCGCTTGATTTTTCAAGAGCAACGGCTGTTTTCAAAAGCTCGGTTTCCGAGATATTTTCGACTGTAACGATATCGGTAACGGCGGGTTCACCCTTAGTAACCGTGCCTGTTTTGTCAAGAACAACCGTGTCAATTCTGCCTGCCGTTTCAAGCGAAACTGCGGTTTTATAGAGGATTCCGTTCTTTGCACCGACACCGTTGCCGACCATAATCGCAACAGGGGTTGCAAGTCCCAATGCACACGGACAACTGATTACAAGAACGGAAATGGCTCTTGCAAGCGAAAATCCTACACTTTGACCGAGCAACAGCCACACGATTGCAGTAATCACGGCAATTGTGATTACCGCAGGAACAAACACACCCGATACCCTGTCGGCAATTTTTGCGATAGGCGCTTTGGTAGCAGACGCATCACTGACCATTTTAATAATCTGCGACAGCGTTGTGTCCTCACCGATTCTCGTAGCCTCACAGCGGATATATCCCGACTGATTGATTGTTGCGGCTGAAACCGTATCGCCGACAAGCTTGTCAACAGGAACGCTTTCACCCGTCAGCGCTGATTCATTGACGGCACTTTCACCGTCAATAACAACTCCGTCAACAGGAATACTCTTACCCGGACGAACTGCGAATATATCGCCTTTTTTCACCTGCTCTATCGGAACAGTCTTTTCAGCACCGTCAACTACAATCGTAGCAGTCTTTGGTGCAAGTTTCATCAAGCCTTTGAGAGCGTCGGTAGTTTTGCCCTTTGAGTGAGCCTCAAGCATTTTACCGACTGTGATGAGTGCCAAAATCATTGCGGCTGATTCAAAATAGAACTCGTGCATATACGACATAACCGCCGCCGAGTCACCTCTCACCTGTGCATCGGTCATCATAAACAACGCAATTGTGCTGTAAACAAAGGCTGTACCCGAACCGAGTGCAACAAGCGTATCCATATTGGGAGCAAGGCGGATAATCCCCTTGAAGCCGCTGACAAAAAATTTCTGATTAATCACCATCACTATGCCTGACAAAATCAGCTGAACAAGTCCCATTGCAATATGGTTGTTGTCAAAAAATGACGGCAACGGCCATCCCCACATCATATGTCCCATTGAAAAATACATCAACACTGCAAGGACAATGAGAGATGCGATAAGTCTTTTTCTGATTTTGGGTGTTTCGGTATCTTTGAGAGAATCCTCTGCATCGGGCGATTTTTTCTCTTTGCCTTTCAAAGACGCACCATAGCCGGCATTCTGCACGGCTTTTATAATTGCAGACGAATCGGCTGAACCGTCAACATTCATTGAATTTGTAAGCAGACTGACGGAACAGGAATTTACTCCGTCAATCTTTGATACCGCCTTTTCAACACGGGCAACACAGGCGGCACAGCTCATACCCGTTACATTGTATTGAGTCATAGTTTCTCCTACTTCATAAGCTTTTGCAAAACACCGACAAGCTCGTCAATTGTTTCATCGTTACCTGCCCTTATGTCATCTGCAACACAGGTGCGGATATGATTAGCAAGCAACTCCTTGTTAAAAGCGTTGAGTGCCGCATTGGCCGCGGCAACCTGTACCAGAATATCGGGACAGTAGGCATCTTTTTCAAGCATACCCTTTATCCCCCGTATCTGACCTTCAATACGATTAAGTCGGTTTACAAGCGACTTGTATTCTTTTTCGGTACGGTGCTTGTGTTTTGCACAATGTTCACACTTATTATTCTCCATAATACCAACCTCATAATTTCAAAATGGGATATATTATTCAAAGCCCTTTAAAATACCCCCTGTAGGTATCTTACAGTTATGATTGTATACCCCATTGGGGTATTTGTCAATAGGTTAATTACAGAAAAAACTAACAAAAAATATGCACAAGATAATGTTGACAATGTTATTACATTGTGATAACATAATAACAAGGAGATGATTTTATGGCTATGACAAATATAAACATCAGAATTGATGCTGATAAAAAATTAAAAGCACAGGAACTGTTTTCATCTTTAGGACTTGATATGACTACCGCCATCAATCTTTTCATTCAGCAGTCGCTTGAATTTAACGGTATTCCATTTACTATTCGCAAATATAATGCAGAAACCGAAGCCGCTTTCGCTGAAATTGAAGAAATGAAAAAACACCCCGAGCTTTATAAGAGCTATAGCAGTGCCGATGAATTATTCGAGGATTTGGATGAATGAAATATATAATCAAACCCACAAATCAATTCAAAAAAGATTTTAAAAAAATTAAAAAGCAAAACAAAGATTTGAACATTCTGAAGAAAGTAATTGATATGCTCGCAAATGACGAAATTCTTCCGGACAAATATCGTGACCATTTGCTGATAGGAAACTACAAAGGCAAACATGAATGTCACTTAGAGCCTGACTGGCTGTTAATTTATGAGTATTTAGAAGATGAACTGATATTATTTCTTACAAGAACAGGTTCACACAGCGATTTATTTTAACAAAAAAGCAGGGTACTAAAAATACCCTGCTTTTATTGCATAAAAAACACCGTACAAAATGTACGGTGTTAAAAGCTGTTATTAAATTAGTCAGCTGTGTAGGGAAGCAAAGCAAGGTGACGAGCACGCTTGATAGCAACTGTAAGCTCACGCTGATGTCTTGCGCAAGTACCTGTTACACGGCGAGGAAGAATCTTTCCTCTTTCTGACATATAACGACGAAGACGAGCAATATCCTTATAATCGATATTCTCAACCTTGTCAACACAGAAGCCGCAAACCTTCTTGCGAGCTTTTCTGCCACGGTTCATTGGTCTGTCTGCCATGATGAAGTTCTCCTTTCAATGAGAATTATTTAAATTAAGTTGAAGTTAAAATGGTAAATCATCGTCCAACGGCATATCCTGAAAATCAGAGTTTGAACCGCTCTGATAAGACGCAGGTGCCTGCGGAGCAGGTTCCTGATGATAAGCCTGGTTTCCGCCGTAAGACGGAGCACCGTATGACTGATTGCCGCCATAGGACTGATTGTAGCCGCCTGCATTGTTGTCACGGCGTTCGCCTGTGAACGAAACATTGTCTGCTACAACCTCAACAACGTAACGGTTTGAACCGTCCTTAGCCTGGAACTGACGGCTCTGGAGCTGTCCTTCAACAGCAATGAGAGAACCCTTTCCAAAGTAACGGCATACAAATTCCGCTGTACTTCTCCAACATACAATATTAAAGAAGTCGGCTTTACGCTCCTCGCCCTGCTTTACATAGTTGCGATCAACTGCAATGCTGAAGCTTGTAACGCTTACGCCTGTGTTTGTTGTTTTTAATTCAGGGTCAGCTGTAATTCTGCCCATTAAGATTACTCTGTTTAACATACTTTTCCTTTCGTGTTCGGGTTAACCCCTACAAATTGATTATTCGACTTCCTTCTTGATTATCATTGAACGCATTACGCCTTCTGTGATCTTGTAGATACGGTCGAGCTCTGCAGGGAACTCAGCTTCACTTTCAAAATCGAAAAGAACATAATAGCCTTCGCTCTCTTTGTTGATAAGGTAAGCAAGCTTTCTCTTGCCCCATTCGTCAACATTCTTCAAAGTGGCATGCTTCTCAATGAGAGCCTTGAACTTTTCAACGATAGCCTGGATACCTTCTTCGCCCTTCTTCATTGAAATGATCATTACTGTTTCGTAATTAGCTGTTACTGCCATTAATATTGCACCTCCTTCTGGACATTATGGCGGTTTTCACCGCAAGGATTGTTATGTACACAACATAACAGATTTATTATAACATAAAATCACGGTTTGTCAACATTTTTTTACTGTTTTATTAATTTTCACTTCGAGCAGATATAATAAATTTCTTCACTTTTTCAAAATCTTTACCGTTGCCGTTTGAATTTTCAACACCCGAACTTACATCAACTCCGTCAGGCTTAACGGCTTTTACGGCTTTTGCCACGGTTTCGGGATTCAGACCGCCTGCAAGCATAAACAATTTATCATCACGAGGCAGATTTTCAAGCATTGTCCAGTCAAAGGTTTTTCCGCTGCCGGGTTCGTGTGCGTCAAAAACATAGCCTACAATGTTCTGATTCATTCTGTATTCGTCAAACTTTTCAAGGTCGCTCACATTAAAGGCACGGATTACCTTTAGATATGGATTTGAAAGCACATCTCCTCCGACCTCACCGTGAATCTGAATGTAATCAAAACCGCAGTCATATGCAGTTTTCACCTGTTCAAGAGTCGGAGAAACAGTTACCGCAACCGACAAAACATTTTTATCAAGCGTTTCAATCAGGCTCTTGGCGGTTTCGGGAGAAATATTCCGCTTACTCTTTGGAAAGAACATTACAAAGCCCGCAAAATCGGGTTTGCAGGCATTTACTATCTTAATGTCTTCGGCAGATGTAATTCCGCAAATTTTAACTTTCATAAACTCACCTACAAAACAATTGTACCATATCGAATTAACGGTTGCAATAAAAAAAGACAAAGGACAGTCTGCGTGGCTGTCCTTTATCAATATCGGGAAGTAATCCAATTACTTATTAGCTGTTAAATACGCCTGTTGAGAGGTAACGCTCACCTGTGTCGGGGAACAATGCAACGATTGTCTTGCCTGCGTTTTCTTCACGCTTGGCAAGCTCAATTGCGGCTGCAAGAGCGGCGCCTGAAGAGATACCTACGAGGATACCTTCTGTCTTTGCAATATCATTTGCATTAGAGAAGGCGGCTTCGTTAGCAATCGGAAGAATTTCGTCATATACCTTTGTATCGAGAGTATCGGGAACAAAGCCAGCACCGATACCCTGAATCTTATGAGGACCGCCGTGACCTTCCGAAAGCACGGGAGAAGTCTGCGGCTCAACTGCAACAACCTTTACATCAGCCTTCTTTGACTTGAGGAAGTTACCCACGCCGCTGAGTGTACCGCCTGTGCCGACACCTGCAACGAAGAAATCAACATTGCCGTCCGTATCCTCCCAAATTTCCGGACCCGTTGTATCAAAATGAGCCTTAGGGTTAGCAGGATTCTCAAACTGACCGAGGATAATGCCGCCGTCAATTTCCTTTTCAAGCTCTTTAGCCTTTGCAATTGCACCGCTCATACCCTTTGTACCGTCAGTAAGAACGATTTCAGCACCGTATGCCTTGAGGAGGTTTCTTCTCTCAACGCTCATTGTTTCGGGCATTGTGAGGATTGTCTTGTAGCCCTTTGCAGTAGCTACAGATGCAAGACCGATGCCTGTGTTACCTGATGTCGGTTCAATGATTGTTGAACCCTTTTTGAGCTTACCGCTCTTTTCAGCGTCCTCAACCATAGCTCTTGCCACTCTGTCCTTAACACTGCCGGCAGGATTAAAGAGTTCAAGCTTTGCAACAACCTTTGCCTTGAGGTCATATTTCTTTTCTATATTAACGAGTTCGATAAGCGGTGTTCTGCCGATAAGTTCTGTTACACTTGTATATATTTTGCTCACAAAAATCAAGTCCTTTCAAAATTCAACAAATTAAAATCAGTCATCAAGTGAATCAAATGCTTCCTGAAGGTCATAGATAATATCGTCGATATTCTCTGTGCCGATTGAAAGTCTGATAGTGTTTGGCTTAATGCCCTGTTCTGCAAGCTCTGCCTCGCTGAGCTGTGAATGAGTTGTTGATGCAGGGTGAATTGCAAGAGATTTAACATCTGCAACATTTGCAAGAAGTGAGAATACTTCGAGGTGGTCGATGAATTTCTTTGCAGTTTCAGCGTCACCCTTGATTTCAAATGTGAAGATTGAGCCTGCACCCTTCGGGAAGTATTTCTTGTAAAGTGCGTTGTACTTGCTGTCAGGAAGTGAAGGATGATTAACATTTTCTACCTTCGGGTTCTTAGATAGGAAATCAACAACCTTGAGTGCATTTTCAACATGGCGTTCAACACGAAGTGAAAGTGTTTCAAGGCCTTGGAGGAACATAAATGCGTGGAACGGTGAAAGTGTAGCGCCTGTATCTCTGAGGAGAATGGCACGGATATAAGTTACAAGAGCAGCGCCCGGAGCAGCCTCTGTAAATACTGCACCGTGATATGATGCGTTAGGCTCTGAGAACTGTGGGAACTTGCCTGATGCAGCCCAGTCAAACTTGCCGCTTTCAACGATTACACCGCCGAGAGCCGTACCATGACCGCCGATAAACTTTGTTGCCGAATGAACAACGATATCTGCGCCGTACTCAAACGGTCTGAGAAGATAAGGTGTAGCGAATGTGCTGTCGATTACAAGCGGAATCTTGTGTGAATGAGCAATGTTTGCTACTTCTTCAATATCAATAATATTTGAATTGGGGTTACCGAGTGATTCAATGAAAACAGCCTTTGTGTTTTCGTCAATTGCATTTTCAAATGCGTTTTCTTCGTCAGGATCAACAAACTTTGTTGTTACACCGTACTCTGAGAATGTATGCTCAAGCCAGTTGTATGTGCCGCCGTAGATTGTCTTTGCGGCTACGATGTTGTCGCCTGCTTTTGCAAGAGCCTGGAGTGCATATGAAACTGCCGCTGCACCTGATGCAACTGCAAGAGCTGCTGTGCCGCCCTCAAGAGCTGCGATTCTCTTTTCAAAAACATCCTCTGTCGGGTTTGTAAGTCTGCCGTAGATGTTACCTGCATCTTTGAGTGCAAAACGGTCTGCAGCGTGCTGACTGTTGTGGAATACATAAGAAGTAGTTGCGTAAATCGGAACTGCTCTTGCGTCTGTTACAGGGTCTGCTGTTTCCTGACCGATGTGAAGCTGTTTTGTTTCAAATTTAAGATTTCTTTCGCTTAATTTACTCATTTTAATGTCCTCATTTCATTTTAATTTTAATTTCAGAAGTTATGTTGCGGATTTGATGTGTCCCGTATCACATTCGTGCATTACTGCAACATCGTTTAAATCTGAGATTTTTCATTTGGATCACCTTTCCCATATTTCCTATTTGATTGGTGGGTTTTAATTGGATTGTCTATATCATACCACAGATTTTTTATTTGTCAATAGGTTTTTTGAAATTTTTTCTTATCTTTCCTATTGGTTTAGTATGTTTACTGGGTTTTGATTATTGAAAAGGTCGAAAAAGCCGATATTCAAGCCGTTTTTTAAATTTCAACCGTTAAGCAGTCAATTTGAAATTTTTTCTGATTTTTTAAAACTAATATTCAAAAGCATAATTTGCAAACGGCAAAACACCACATTACCTACTAAATTGCTGTGTAAACAACAAAAGCACCCGTAAAGGATGCTTTCGGATTATATTAAATCACATAGTTATCTGCCGAATTTGCAATAATGTCGGCAAGAGTAATGTTGTCAACAACATCGTCAATAGCCTTCTGGAGTTTCTCCCACACAAAAAGCGTTGAACATTGTTCACGACGATCACAGGTATTTTCATTACCCTCAAGGCAAGCCACGGGTGCAAGACTGCCCTCGGTAAGTCTTAGAATCATACCGACAGTATAATATTCGGGTTCATGAGCAAGACGATATCCTCCGTTTGAACCTCTTGCGCTGAGCACATAACCTGCCTTTGTAAGTACGGTAATAATCTGTTCAAGGTATTTAAGCGATATTCCCTGACGGGCGGCAACCTCCTTTAGGGCTACATTTTCCCCTTGTTTACACTGAGCAAGATCAACCATAAGTCGGAGCGCATACCTGCCCTTTGTTGAAATTTTCAAATTAACCACCCTATTCATATATTAATAATATGATTAAAGCATATCATAAACGGCTGTATATGTCAATGAGCCTGTTGCACAACAATAACCTATTTAACTTGTAAGAAAACACAAAAAGCGGGAGCGAAAAACGCCCCCGCAGAGTTTATATATGAAGTTACGACGATACACCGCAAATCATTGTTACAATTCTTACTGCAAACAAAGCAAACGCAACCCACATAATCGGATGAATTTCTTTGATTTTGCCTGTAACAATCTTGAGAATAACCCAAGTAAGGATACCGAACATGATACCTGTTGCTATTGAATATGCAAACGGCATAAAGATGATTGCTACGAAACCGCCGACTGTATCGGCAATGTCTGAGTCAAAATCCATCTTTGTAACATTCTTAATCATAAGAAGACCTACAAATACGAGTGCAGGAGCTGTTGCAAATGAAGGAATAGCAAGGAAAATCGGATAAAGCGGAATAGCAAGGATAAAGAGAATTGCAGAAGTAAGAGCTGTAAGACCTGTTCTGCCGCCCTCTGCAACACCTGTTGTTGACTCAACATAAGATGTTACTGTTGATGTACCGAGGCAAGCACCAAGGCATGTACCAAGTGCGTCAGACATAAGAGCACGACCTACACGGGGAAGTTCGCCCTTTTCATTGAGGAGATTACCCTCCTGAGCAACACCGATAAGTGTACCTACTGTATCGAAGAGGTCAACAAAGAGGAATGCAAATACGATAACGGCAAAGTTAAGCGCATGCTGTGCCACATAACCGAAATCAAACTTGAAGAAAGTTTCTGTTGCCATGTTCTGGACAGGTCCGAATACAGAGTAGTTTGCAAAATCAGGAATGAGCGATGCACCCTGATACCAACCGCAAAGCTGAGCAATGATGCCAAGAACCCATGTTGCAAGGATACCGATAAGGATTGAGCCTTTAACTCTGTAGTGCCAGAGTGTAGCAACAATGAGGATACCGACAAGTGCAAGAACCACCGGAGCAGAACCAACATCACCGAGCTTAACGAGAGTTGATGACTGAACAGCCTTGCCGTCATAGTAAGCGTCTGTTGTGATAACGCCTGCGCCCTTAAGACCTACAATTGTGATAAAAAGACCGATACCTGCCGAAATACCGTACTTGAGGTTCTGAGGAACCTTGTTTACAAGTGTTTCACGGAATTTGAAGATTGAGAGGATAATGAAAATAATACCCTCAACAAGGATAGCTGTCAAAGCTACCTGCCATGGATTTGTGATACCCTGCTCTGCAAGCTGCGGAACAACTGTGTATGCAAAATATGCATTCAGTCCCATACCGGAAGCAAGAACTACAGGATAGTTGGCATAAAATGCCATGATGAGTGTTGCGAAAGCAGCCGATACAGCTGTTGCTGCAAAGATTGCATTCGGATCCATTCCTGCAGCAGAAAGAATACTCGGGTTTACAGCGAGTATGTAAGCCATTGCAAGGAATGTTGTAATGCCGGCAATAATCTCGGTTTTGACATTAGTGCCGTTTTCTTTCAGTTTGAAAATCTTTTCCAAAAGAAAGCCCCCCTAAAATATTTTGTCGAAACACGACATAGTTAAATTGTAGTTTATTCTTGCCAAAATTTCAAGTGGTATATTATACAAATTCATTGCAAAAATCAAGTTTTTGATTGTTTTGTGAAGTTTTTTGAGGAAAATCAGGTACAGGCAATTATTGAACATTTCACGAATAAAATTATATAACGATAAATTTTAGTTTAAGGGGTGCTGTTATGATTGAGTTACTCGGATTTTTAGGACAATATATATGTTTTTTCATTCTTCATGTTTGCGGAGGCGGTTCGTTTCCGAAACCTTTAACAGAAAAGCAAGAGCGTGAATATCTTGAAAAAAGTGCAAACGGCGATATTGCGGCAAGAAATATGCTTGTTGAACACAATTTGCGACTTGTCGCACACATAATAAAGAAATATTACGGAACACAAAGCGAACAGGATGACCTTGTATCAATCGGCACAATCGGTCTGATAAAGGCAATCAACACATTTGACATGAACAAAAACATAAAATTAAGTTCTTATGCGAGCAGATGCATTGAAAACGAAATTCTTATGCACTTCAGAAATGCAAAGAAAAGTGCACAAGATATTTCTTTAAACGAAACAATTGATACCGACAAAGACGGCAACCCTCTCACCCTTCTTGATATTATGTCGGTTGACGATAACATAATTGACAATCTTGATTTGAAGCTTAATTCAAAAAAGCTCGGTCAGTTCATAAAAGAGGAACTTAACGAGCGTGAGCAGAAGATTATTGTACTGAGGTACGGTCTTGACGGCAAGGAAGCCATGACTCAAAAAAGTGTTGCCAAAATGTTAGGCATATCCCGTTCCTATGTCAGCCGCATCGAAACCAAAGCGTTAAAACAACTGCGAAAACGATTTGAAACAAGTTCAAATTTGTGAAACTTGGTAGAAATATTTACATCTTTGTCTGCTGACAGACTTATTATATATTGTATTTAGTAAAGCGTTGTGATACACTTATCTTAGAATATTAAGAGTAAGGGAAAAATCATTATGAAAAAGTTATATTTATCAGCTATCATATGCACTCTCGCATTTTCTCTTTGTGCATGTGTGGGCACAACCGAAAATACAAATGACACAACCGGTGTTGAAACAACAGCAACTACCGCAACTCCTACAACAGTACAACCTACAACTGAAGAGCTGACAACAGAAGAACCCACAACTGAAGAGCCAACTACCGAACCAAAGGCAGATATTGACTGGAGAAATATCTACCTTAATTATGTAAACGAACATAATCTTGCACAAGGAGATATGACATCTACAGGAGGACTTACGAATTACAGCCTGTTTTATATAAACGACGATGATATTCCCGAACTTTTCGGATATGGTACTCCGTTGCCTTACGGAAACATTCTTTGCTATATTGATGATGACGGTGAGCTGCACGAAGAACACCTTGGGGCTGACGGCGGACCGTTGCTTGTAGAAAAAACCGGTAAATTCCGCTATACTTGGGGCAGAATGGGTGCATACTACGATGCACATTACACATTTGACGGCAACTCGTTGACAAAGGTTTCTGAGGGTTCATATATGAACGAAGCAGGTCCTTTAAAATTCAAGGACGGCGAAGATTACAGTGGAGCAACCTTTAAATGGAACGAAAAATCCGTTTCTGCCGAAAAGTATAAAAGTGAACTGAATGACTTTGTTAAAATAAATGAAGCAAAAATTCCAAACGCACTTGACTATGATAAAATTGTCGAACTATTAAGTTAATTAAAATTATTCACATCAATTATAAAAGCGTAGCAGAACTTTTAAACTGCTACGCTTTTATTGCAAAATAGTATTTAGTATGCTATTTTAGCATACTTTTCCCAATGGGCTTTCGATTCCCATCTAATTGAGTTATCCTTTAATATGCAAAAAAGGTACTCACTTTTGAGTACCTTTTGATGGAGCGGATGATGGGAATCGAACCCACACGATCAGCTTGGAAGGCTGAAGTTCTACCACTAAACTACATCCGCTTATTTACAACATTGTTATTATATCACGCAGTTATATATATGTCAAGAACTTTTTTATTATATCGGTAAGGGCACTCATTGGGTAAGGGCACTCATTGGGCGCCCACCTTAATGGCAGAACTTGTCTAAACACATATTTTTTAATATGATGAAAATCGTGTGCATTGCACACGATTGGGAGAACACGGTTCTCCCCTACATTATTTCGGTAACTATGGTTCATTTATACGGTTTATTTCTATCATAGTATTTGTATCTTTACTTGGCGGGCGTCCGATGAACGCCCCTACTGACACGCATATACTTTTATATATAATATGGTCGGGCAACACGGATTTTCATTTTGCAATCCATATACCCGACCATAATTTTCAACTTTCCATTTTCAATTTTCAATTGCACTGCGTTTACCAATACACAATTATTCTAATACAGAATTATATTAGAATCAAAACTTTTTCTTCAATTTGGCAAGCTTTTTTTCGGCATCTTTATATCCGCCTTTGACGGCTTTTTCGTAGGCTTTTACTGCCTCTTCCCTATTGCCTGTTTTTGCATAATATTCACCCAAAGCGAATGATGCTGACGCTATGCCGTTATCGGCGGCAATTTTATAGTACTCCATTGCAAGTTTCGGATTTCGGGTAACACCTCTGCCGTCCATAAGAATATCTGCAATTTTGGACGCTCCATTCGCACTGCCAAGGTCTGCGGCTTTTTTGTACCACATAGCCGCCTGTTCGGGATTTTTGACACCGTTCACGGAAAATTCAGCCATCCACAATACGGCAGGAAGATAATCGAAATCGGTTGCAAGGGTATTCATTATATTTTTAGCACGGGCAACGGTTTCAACGGTCGGATTTTTCAAAAGCCGTCTTGCCTTCATGTATTCAAGCTCGCACATTTCTTTTCTGTTCTGAACGCTTGTACCGTGCAGAATCGTGTTTACATCGCTCTTAAATTCACCGTCATTCGGTTTTTCAGGGGGCTGATATTTTTTCATTTTATCAAACAAGCTCATAACTCTCCTCCTTACCGTTTTCTGCTTATCATATATTTTACTTCAATATTACGAATACACAATTTTTATCATATCAACACATTCAGAAGAAACATATGATAGCATCAAGGCCGGCGGATGATATCCGCCCCTACAAGTTTGTCATTCTACATTAAGATTATAAATGAAAACTGCGAATTTATAAATCTGTTTGGGCATTATATTCAAAAAGCATATTGATTTTATCCTTAAATTCGATTATAATTTACTTGTAAACATAAAAACCACTTGTTTTTTAAGGAGATAACGATGAATATATTTGACAACATTGCCGCTAATCTTTCATTAAAGTATGAAAATTCGGAATTTTATAAAAACAAACTCATCAAACGATACAAGCCACTCATCACACCTGGTGTGAAGTCACAGGACGAGCTTATCATTTCTCTTGAAAAGCACTTTGACCTTGAACTGACCGACAAGGCTGTTATGAGCAAGACTTTTCTTGAACTCTGCGTTATGGGCAACATTGATTGTGATGAGCCTGATATGATTGATTTTGAGATTTACAGAGTTGTGAGGAATTCAAAGAGCGAAGCACTTTATGCCTGCGAAAAATATGACCTCGATGATGACGATATTTTCATCATCTTTGAGGAGCATAACAACTTCTTTATCAGTAACTCGCAGATTGTCGAGATGCTGCTTATCATCAAAGAGGGTGTTTCTGCCGAGGACTATGAAAATGAAACTCCCGAATTTCTCAACTACATCCGTGTCTGCCGCTACTTCTGCCAGACAAACTTTTTCAAGCTCAACAAGGCTGTTACATATGACGAGTTCGATATGATTGACATTTCCGAAGACGAAAGTGATTCTGACGATGCCGATTATTTTGACGAATCTGAAGATGAAGCTGACGATTTCACAGATGCAATTGAGTTTTAATTTTTGAATTTTCACTTTTCGACTTAACAAAATAGCAAAAAAATTACGAGGAAGGTTTTATGCCTTCCTCGTTTTTGTTTACTGCAAATCACTTTCTGAAAGATGAATTCTATCAAAAGTAGCGTCTTTAAAATCGTCTGAAAATGCATTTATTACCAAGGTATGTAAGTTGTAGTAGTACTGAATACCATTTTCATTAAATACATATGTTGTTTCGTTGCTGTTCTTACATTTTCCAACCAACCTGTTAGAAACAACAGGATTTGCGTCAATCAATGGTGCAATCAAAACAGCCGCCAAAACACATAATATCACTACAGGTATCACTATTTTTATTGGAGCAGGTTTCTTTTTCGGATTAACCTGAACAAAATTCTGAGAATATTCAACATTTGTACTACTATCTGAATTAGCAGAATTATTTACAGTCACATTTTGAACATTACTGTCTGTTGTGTTTGTCACAGGTTCAGTTGAACTATTAACACTGTCACTTGGCTCTGCCGCAGAAACAAATTATTCAAGAAACGAGCTTATCAATGTAATTCTCAGTCACGGCGTTGAAAACATCATAATAGAATAATCAAACTTTTTATCGGGAAGGAGAAATCCTTCCCTTTTTTCATACTACGGACTGAACCGCAACAACTTTAAAGCAATGTTCCTCATTGTCTGCATAAATCTGCACCGAGAAGAACTCGTCCATATTGCAGAAAAGTCCATACGATTCAATTCCTACATCTTCATCCTTGTCAAGGCGAGCAAGCATTTCGTTGATATCATCGGTAAATGCAACGATTTCTCCCACATTTTCGGGAATCCACTGCACACCGTCAATTCCGATTATCATTTCCTCATCCCACTTTTTGCGGCACTTTTTAAATGCTTTTTCATCATCAACATAAATATATCTTTCGATTATATTCTTGATTTCCTCAGCTTCATCGTGATACTTTTCAAAATCAAATGCGATAACAAGAAACATTTCACTATTCCACAAATTTGAAATTGCGAAGTCCTTTTTCTCAACAATGTCGCCAAAATCAAAAACATTGTCCATACAGGTTTTATCGTCAATGTACTGAGATAACCACAAATCAATGCCGTCAAAATAAGCTATTTTTCCGTACTTAAAGTCCTTTTCTCCCGAATTTTCAAGGCAATCAAAAATGCTTGGAACTTTGTCGGGAAAACACGCCACCGTGATAAATTCCTCATCGGAACAGTTGCCGATATTCACAAATTTTCCGCTGCAGGTGATGTCAATTGTGAATCCGCCGTGATTACCGAGCTTCTGGATTATCTCGCCCGCACTTTCGTCTTCGGTTTCAAAAAGCGTTTCATCGCCCTCAATATCAATATGCAAATCAAAGTCAGCGTTTTCACATCTCTTCGACATCGTTGCATAGGAAAGCAGCGCCAAAAGGTATGCACGGATGCCCTTGATTGCTTCGGGATTTTGCGGTGCGTTTTCAAACACAAGCTTTTCGTGGATCTTTCTTTTACAATTCATTAACATAATAATTTCCGCCTTTCATTAACTTAGTAACAATTATTGTTATTGCCCTTTTAATTAGATTTTTCCTTTCCTTTTCTTTAATAATATTATACCATAAACCACTGTCCCATTATCTACCCTCTGCTCTAAAAAACGGCTTATTTATGCGGTTTTTTTGCGAAAATTCTTCATTTATTAAAAACAGAACATCTTGACAAATGTGTGAATTTTTTATATAATTAAAAGGTCTGTTTTTATAGGAGAGAATTCGTTTATGGAAAGAGAAAATTTTAAATCCCGACTTGGGTTTATCCTTGTAAGTGCGGGTTGCGCTATCGGAATCGGCAATGTGTGGCGATTTCCGTATGTTGCAGGACAGAACGGCGGCGGACTATTTGTACTTTTGTACCTAATCTTCCTCGTTCTTATGGGAGTTCCTGTTTTGACAATGGAACTTGCAGTCGGAAGAGCGAGCAGAAAAAGTGCTGTTCTCGGCTACAAAAAACTTGAAAAGCCAAAGAGCAAGTGGCACATTCACGGCTGGTTCTGTATGCTCGGATGCTACCTTTTGATGATGTACTACACCACGGTTTCGGGTTGGATGACGAGCTACTTCTACAAATTTGCGACGGGTTCATTTGAAAGCGGAATGACCTCTGAGCAAGTTGGCGGAGTATTCAACGAATTGCAGTCAAATCCGCTTGAAATGGTAATTTGGATGGCGATTATCACCGTCCTCGGATTCCTTGTTTGCAGCAGAGGTATTCAAAAGGGCATTGAAAAAGTCAGCAAAGTTATGATGATTGTGTTGCTCATACTCATTCTTGTACTCGCAGGCAACAGCTTATTCCTTTCGGGTGCAGGTGAGGGACTCAGCTTTTACCTTATTCCCGATTTGGACAAGGTGAATGAAATCGGACTTGGCAATGTTATTTCATCCGCTATGAATCAGGCATTCTTCACACTCAGTCTTGGCATTGCGGCAATGGAAATTTTCGGCAGTTATATGTCAAAAGACCACACTCTGCCGAGTGAGTCAATCAAAATTTGCGCACTTGACACATTTGTTGCAATTATGGCAGGTCTTATCATCTTCCCCGCTTGTTTTTCATACGGTGTTCAGCCCGACCAAGGCCCTGCGCTGATTTTCGTAACACTTCCGAATGTGTTCGTAAATATGGCCGGCGGAAGAATTTGGGGTACTCTGTTCTTCCTGTTTATGACTTTTGCGTGCTTCTCAACAATCATTGCCGTGTTTGAAAACATCATTTCGTTCTGGATTGATATGTTCGGCATCAGCAGAAAAAAATCTGTTCTTATCAACACAATCATCATTCTTATCGCAAGTTTGCCGTGTGTGTTCGGTTTCAACATTTGGAGCGGTTTCCAAATTTTCGGTCAGGATGTTCTCGGTATGGAGGATTTCCTCGTAAGCAATATCCTTCTTCCTGTAGGTTCACTTGTTTATCTCCTCTTCTGCGTTACAAAATTCGGTTGGGGATTTGACAACTACCTTGATGAGTGTAACACCGGTAAAGGCATTAAATTTTCAAAGGCTTTAAAGCCGTATTTCAAGTATGTACTCCCTGTTCTTGTACTGATTTTGATTGTTCAGGGATTCATAAAATAAGTTAATATATTTCTTTAAAAGCAAAATCCCGACAGTATGTTTTTGATACTGTCGGGATTTTTTATGTCCGCATTTATTAAATTTACTTTTTACGATTGAACTTTTTTACCTTTTCGGAAAGCTCTGTAAGTTCTTCTTTTGAAAGTTCGGGAAGGCGCTCAAGATCATCAAGAAACTTTGCACTGCTTTCATCAGCACGAAGTTTTGTGCTTTCGACATAGTAGCTTGTGATTACGCCCGGAACTACTGCAATGATAAGAATTGAACATATCGAAAGAAAGATTGAAAGCACTCTGCCGACAAGCGTTGTTGCAAGCACATCTCCGAGTCCTATTGTTGTGGCAACGCTGAAGCAGTACCATATGCTGTCAAAAAGCCGAGTTATGTTCGGCTCAAAAATCCATATTGCAACACTCACCGCAAAAAACACGATAACATAACTGCACAAAAGCTTAATTGCGCCCGTCCGTTTGAGGACAATTTTCAACAGCCTTGTCTTTTTCAAAGCACCACCCCATTTGTATAAATTATAGCAATTAAAATTACCTCCGTCAAGGCAGTGGGTATACAGCTTTAAGAATAGAATCATTTGAAAGTGAAATTGTCCTATCGGACAGTTGAGGATGACATACCGAATAAAAATAAAACCGACCTGTCATAACAACAAGTCGGCTTTACTTCTGAAATATAAAATGAAATGAAAAACTAAAATTAACGATTAATCGGAATATTTTCTGATTTTGAGATAAATTCCCCTGTCATCGGCAATTTTCTGACAAGCCTTGATGTCCTCCTCGGGGATTGTATCTACGATTGAAAACTGCGTATGTTCAAAATATTTCTTTGCATCCTCTGCAAATTTGAGCATTGACTCATACGCATGGTCAAAAACAGGACGGCAAACTTCGTCATACTTTTCCGATGAACAGGTATTGAGGCTGATTGAAACGGAATCGATATACTTTGAAATCAACTCAGCTGTGGGCTTGTTGTTGATTCTGTCAGAAAGACCGTTTGTGTTGAGTCTGAGTTTGATGTCGGGGTGCTTTTCCCTTACATATTTTGCGGTTTCAAGCATATTGTCAAGAGCCGAAGTCGGTTCGCCGTAGCCACAGAATACAAACTCCTTGTAGCCTGTGAAATCAAAATCATCAACAGCCTTTTTAATATCCTCCATACTCGGATCATGCTTGTGCCAGAGTGTATCTGCACTGCCGACCGAATCGGTATTGTTGCGGATACAAAATGTGCATCTGCAAGGGCATTTGTTCGTCAGATTAGCATAGATAGATGTTTTGTACACATAAAGAATATCTGCCATTATGTTTTCTTCTCCTTATTGAAACTCACATTAAAGCGAGAGTTTTTTCTTGAAATTGATTTTATCAAGACCGATGCCCACAACGATGAAGATTAAAGCACCTACACCGGGCTGTAACCAGCAAGTGGGAAGTTCCGCAATTGCGGCACCAAAGTCATACATAAGACCGTTAGCAATAAAGTAACCGCCGATTGTAACGATTGTTGTGGGAATGAGCATAAGAAGTGATGACGGGCTGATGATTTTTTCATCCTTGCCACGCTTTTTCATTGCCATTCTGCAAAGCACAAACGGAACTGCGTTGATAGCCTTGATAATAGCTGTTGGGATTGCCCAATGCGGATAACCCGAAATGAGGTCGGCAAGAGCACCGCCGATTGATGATGCGATAATTCCGAAAGGACCGGGAAGAATACTTGCGGCGAGATAAATCATGGAGTCGCCTGCATGAGAGTATCCAAGCGGTGACGGAATCTTGATAAAAGCGGTTGTAACGGTGATAAGAGCCGCACACATTGCCGTAATTGCAATCAGCTTTACATTAAATTTTGAATCGGTTTTTGAAACAGTTTTAGCAGTCATAGTAATTTCCTCACAAAAGCATTTTTAAATGTTTTTCAAATTCAATACCCTCATTGCGATGAATACCGAGTTTTACGGTTTCGCAAAGCGAGGTCTGTATGAATTTTACCGCCAGATTTACGGTATCTTTCAGGCTGTCACCACGGAGTAATCCCGAAAAGACAACCGAGGCAAACAAGTCGCCAGTACCCGAATAGCTTCCGCCCGTCTTTTCACAGCTGACACAAAACACCTCATCATCGGTTGCAATGAGATTGTTAATCTTTGTAACCTCATCGGAAATTTTATGCTCAATGCCTGTAACAATCACGGTTTTCACCTTGTAGAGTTGTAAAAGCTTTTTGGCAAGCTCTGCAACCGTATCGAGAAAATCGGGAGAATCGGCATTTTTAATCAGTTCTGAATAGTCGGTATCGCACAGAATACAACATTCGGTAAGGTTCGGGGTGATTACATCGGCAACAGAAACGAGTTTTTTCATCTTTTTGCCGAGAGTTTCGGTAAAAAGGCTGTAGGTTCTTCCGCCGTCACCGAGAACCGGATCCACAAGTACAAGCGTGTTGTCGGTTTCAAAGCTGTCTATAAATGAAAGAATTTTGTCCACCTGCTTTTCGCTTGAGAGGAAACCCGTGTAGATTCCGTCAGGCTGAAAGCCGAGTTTTTTCCATTCACTTGTGTAATAATCAAGCTTATCGGTGCAATCGTTGCAGTAAAAGCTTTCAAATCCCGTCTGACTTGTCAAAACGGCTGTCGGCATAGGACATGCCTGAATGCCCATTACGGACAAAACAGAGATTGCCGCCGTCAGCGAACACTTGCCAAGTCCCGATAGATCATTGATTAATACAGCTTTTTTTGTCATCATACCACGCCTTAAAATTTCTGAACAGTTCAACATTTATCTTGTGATGTTGTCATTATACAACACCACTGTCATTATTTGTATGTACAATTTTCAGAATTTTTATAGGTACAGTTTGTAAGATACAAAAAAGACACCTCACATTGAAGGTGCCTTTTAATGTTTATAAACTGATTTTCTGTTAAAACTCATAGTGTGACCACATAGAGATTATTTTTACAATTTTTTCTTCCTCATAAACCATATAGACAAGTCTGTGCTGAGAATTTATTCTGCGTAAATAGCATTGTTTCAAATTTCCGATAAGCCGTTCATAAGGCGGTGGATTTTGAAAAGGATTTTCGCTGATAAGTTCAAACAAATTCTGCACAGTACGCTTTAATGCAGGATACTGCTTGATTCTCTCCTTATCCTTTTGGGCTGATTTTGTAATCATCAGCTTGTAATTACCACTCAAATTCTTCACACTCCTCAAGCGGAGTTTCAATTCCGTCCTTTAATTTTTCACTCATACCGGGAATTGAATTAAGATACATTGTTTCAACAAGATTATTATACTCTTCTTCACTTATAAGCACAGCATTTCCGCTTTTGGTGCTGATGTTTATAGGTTCATTATACTTTACAGTCTGATCAATCAATTCAAAAATTTGTTTTCTGAAATTAGTTACATTAGTATTAATCACAATCGCACCTCCTATATCATTATATGTACATTATAGCGTACATATAATAGAAAGTCAATATTTTTACAACAAAATTCCGCAATCGGTCGGGTTGGTTTTCTTAATCATATCTCCCTCTTCGTGCATTGTCGTGGCAGTTTTGGTTTGTCGGGGTGCATTTTTGGCTTTATCAACAAAGCAGACATAAAATGATTGTACAGTTTACCGATATAATTAAAGGTCGGAATATTGTATAATTACTTACATATTCTATTTATTGTGGGTTGATATGTATGTGGAAAGAACTTCGTACACAGCATGAAATTGACAATTTCATGAAAGAAATTATCGGATTTCACGACAGTTGCATAAAAGAAATAAAATATTCAAGCGGTGCTTATGTCGAAACGAATCTGTCAATGTCGCCCGTAAACACAAAGCGTACATTAACAGTTCTTATTCAACGACAATTTGAGGATATTTCCGCACTTGAACTTGAGTTTTCAGAACTTGAATATATAAGCATGTACCCTGTAAATTCGGACTACACCTGTGAAATATTGGACGCATCATTTTTCATAAAAGACGGTCTTATTTATTGGTGCGACAACGGTGATGTAAAGGAAGATGACATACACAATTATAAAGGCACGGTCATCTGTTCAAAGAAAGTTCGTTGGAGAAATGCAAGCGAGCTTATCGGCGAAAGAGATTTTTATAAAAGTGCAGACGAATAGCAGAAAGCAATTTAAAAGCAACGAAGTTTTTGCCCCGTTGCTTTTTTGTTAACCAATAAAATCATTAAAAGATTTTTGTGCTATATCAGATACTATTCTCTGCATTTCGGAACGAGAATTTGCGTTTCTTGCTCTGTCAATGCAGCTTTCACGGTGCTTTTTCGGCATACTTGCAAAGGCAAGCATAGCGTCGGAATTTTCGCCGAGTGCCATTGTAAAGCCGAGCGGCAAATCCCACTTTTCGCCGAGTTTTTCAGCAGTTCTGTTCACCGTAATCACCCCTGTTTTAGTTTTTGCGTAGGGATTTAAGATACAACAGAGAATAATCGGAAATCAGAAACCGAAAATAAAATTACTTCTGCTCTGCAACAACAGCAAAGAATACAAGGTCGGAGTCGCTGTCATTAATAAGGCTGTGTGTATGACCTTTCGGGCAATAGTGGCACACGCCTGCTTCAACCCTTTCATACTCTCCGTCCATAAGCACCTTGCCTGTTCCCTCAATGATGTAGAACATTTCGCAGTTGCCCTCGTGAGTGTGAAGTCCGATTGACGCACCGCTTTCAAGGCGACCGTGCATAATCATATTTCTGTCATCCGTGAATTTCTTTACGGCATACGCCTTTTCGCCGCCTTTAAAATTCGGCAAAATCTGTTCTTCCATATGTTTAAAATCAATAATCATATTTCTTGTCCTCCTGTTTTGGTCAAATTAAAAATTTTAATATTCTTATAATAAGGACTGATTTTCAGTCACCTCGGGTTAATTTTAGCACTATAAGTTAAAATTTTCAATCCAAACGGCTGAAATATTTACTATTTTTACCTTTTTAAAATTGCAAATTAATCTTGAAATTTGTCGAAAGATACTGTATAATCTATTTATAGAATTGAATAAGAATGATCTTATCAAGAGTGACTGAGGGGACAGGCCCTGTGAAGTCCGGCAACCTGCGTATGCAAGGTGCCAAATCCTGCGGTATTACCGAAAGATGAGTAAACACAGCACCTTTCGGATGAACGGTGCTTATTTTTTTGGAAGGAGTTTTCTAAATGGCTAAACATTTATTTACATCCGAGTCTGTAACGGAAGGTCATCCCGACAAAGTGTGTGACCAGATTTCCGACGCAGTTCTTGACGAAATCCTCTCTCAGGATAAAAACGCTCATGTTGCCTGTGAGGTTACAGCTACAACAGGCATGATTCATGTTATGGGTGAAATTTCAACCGATTGCTATGTTGACATCGCAGATGTTGCAAGAAAGGTTGTAAACAACATTGGCTACAACGATCCGAAGTGCGGTTTTGACGGCAGCACCTGTGCGGTTCTCACATCAATTGACGCACAGTCACCCGACATTGCAATGGGCGTAAACGAAAGTCTTGAGCTTAAAGACGGCGAAAGCGATACTGACAATCAGATTGGTGCAGGTGATCAGGGCATGATGTTCGGTTATGCGTGTGATGAAACACCCGAACTTATGCCGATGCCAATTTCTCTTGCCCACAAGCTTGCAAAACAGCTTACAAAGGTAAGAAAAGACGGCACTCTTTCATATCTCCGTCCCGACGGCAAAACTCAGGTTACTGTTGAATATGACGATGACAAGATTGTCGGCATTGACACGGTTGTAATTTCAACACAGCATGATGAAGATGTTACACTTGAGCAGATTAGAAAAGACCTTATCGAGTATGTTATTAAGCTGATTATTCCGGCTGAGCTTATGAACGAGAACACAAAGATTTTCGTAAACCCGACAGGCAGATTTGTAATCGGCGGTCCGGTCGGCGACTCAGGTCTTACAGGCAGAAAGATTATTGTTGACACCTACGGCGGATTTTCTCGTCACGGCGGCGGTGCATTCAGCGGTAAAGATCCGACAAAGGTTGACCGCAGCGCCGCTTACTACTCAAGATATATTGCAAAGAACATTGTTGCCGCTAAGCTTGCCAAGAAGTGCGAAATTCAGCTTGCATATGCAATCGGTGTTGCAAAGCCTGTTTCAATTATGGTTGACACATTCGGCACATCAAAATATTCAAACGAGGAACTGGCAAAGGCTGTTGAAAAGGTATTTGACTGCCGTCCGCAGTCTATCATCAGACAGCTCAAGCTCACGGAAACAAAGTATCTCCCACTTGCCGCTTACGGTCATATGGGCAGAGAAGAACTCGGTGTTGAATGGGAAAAGACAAATAAGGTTGACGAGCTTTTAAAGGCTGTCGGCTGATAAAATTAAATTTTTCGATAATTTCGGGAATAAGGTTTGTGTACAAACGCAAATTCTTGTTCCCGATTTTTTTGTTTTAAAAAATATTGTTGATAAATTGTACAAACAATTACAAAGCTACGCTCGGGCATGATATGTTTTTGTGAGCATTACAAACTATCTACACGAATTGGGTACGGCGGCTCGCCGTGCGGGCGTCCGATGAACGCCCCTACCTGATTGTGGTATTCATAATTAACACAAAAATCCCGATTAACTTTTTACGGTTAATCGGGATTGTAATTTTTATACGGATATTATTTTTAATTCTTAATCAGAATTAAACTTCTGCAATAACCTCAACTTCAACAAGGACATCCTTTGGAAGCTGTTTTACTGCAACACAGCTTCTTGCGGGCTTTGATGTGAAATACTTACCGTAAACCTCATTGAAAGCACCGAAATCTTCCATATTTTTTAAGAAACAAACTGTCTTAACAGCCTTTTCAAGTGAACTGCCCGATGCCTCAAGAACATTTTTAAGGTTTGTGCAAACCTGTTCTGTCTGAGCCTCAATTGTTGCAGCCTCAACATTGCCTGTTGCAGGGTTAATTGCAATCTGACCCGATGTAAAAACAAGACCGTTTACCTTTACAGCCTGTGAATACGGACCGATAGCATCGGGAGCATTTTTAGTATAAACCTTTTCCATTATAATGACCTCCTGTCAATATATTAAAAATTACTGATTAAACAAGCTTAAAGCCTGCGTCAACAAGTGCATCACGAATTTCTTTAATCTGAGCAAAATCTCTTGTTTCAAGAACAACACGGAGATAACAACCGTTTACATCCGTACCCTCTCCGCCTCTTTCGTGGTGGATAGAAATTACATTTGCACCTTTTTCTGCAATGATATTTGAAACGGCAACAAGCTGACCCGGCTTATCCTGAAGTTCAACACAGAAAGTCTGCTGTCTGCCTGTCATAAGGAGTCCACGCTTGATAACTCTTGAAAGGATTGTAACATCAATGTTACCGCCTGATACAACGCAAACAACCTTCTTGCCCTTAACGGGGAGCTTGTTGAACATTACAGCAGCCAAAGGAGCTGCACCTGCGCCCTCTGCAATCATCTTCTGTGACTCAATAAGCTTAAGAATTGCAGATGAAATTTCGTCATCGCTTACCGTTACGATATCGTCAACATACTTCTTCACATATTCAAATGTATGCTCACCCGGTTCCTTAACCTGAATACCGTCGGCAATTGTAGAAACGCTGTCAAGATGAACAGGCTCGCCGTTCTTGATTGACTCAACCATTGAAGGAGCGCCCTCTGCCTGAACACCGTAAACCTTAATGTTAGGGTTAAGGCTCTTGATTGCACAGGCAACACCCGAAATAAGTCCGCCGCCGCCGATTGCACATACAACAGCGTCAACATCGGGCATTTCGTTCATAATTTCGATACCGATTGTACCCTGACCTGCAATTACATTTTCATCGTCAAACGGGTGGATAAATGTATAGTTCTTTTCATCACGAAGTCTTAAAGCCTCGTTATAAGCGTCATCATAAACACCCGGAACCATACAAACCTCGGCTCCGTAGTTCTTAGTAGCCTCAACCTTTGAAATAGGTGCACCGTCAGGCAGACAGATAAGCGACTTGATACCGTACTTTGTAGCGGCAAGTGCAACACCCTGAGCGTGGTTGCCTGCAGAACAGGCAATAACACCTCTTGCCTTTTCTTCTTCGGTAAGCTGAGAAATCTTGTAACCTGAACCTCTTACCTTGAATGAACCTGTAATCTGAAGATTTTCGGGTTTGAGATAAACATCACAATCATCACAAATACCCCTTGCCTGAACGATATTAGTCTGTCTGATAACATCCTTCAAAACATATGATGCGTGATAGATTTTGTCTAATGTAAGCATACCAATTACTTCCTTTTCTATATGTATCCATTGCTTATTTTAATACAACAAGGCTTTAAAATCAAGTTTTTTTAGAATAAACAAAAGGAATTTTTGCAGGATTTTTTTAAGTTTCATTCATAATTCGCAAACAGAATATAAAATATTAATGATGAACAAATAAAAACACCTGCTTACAAGCGTAAACAGGCGTTTCTATGAAATTATGAAATTGGTATTAACTAATTGAATACTTACAGCCTAAGTTAAGCGAGTGATGCACCAAGCTTTTTGCAAGCCTCAAGAGCGTCGTCATCGGGAGCGTCGTTGCAGATAACGCTTTCGCAAACAAGGTTTGCACCGTCACCCTTACAGGTGTCTTCCCAGTTTCTCATCCATTCGCCGTCACCCCAGCCGTATGAACCGAAGAGGGCAATGCTTTTGCCGTTTAATGCACTTTCACATTCATTGAAAACAGGCTCAAACTCGCTGTCCTCAAGAACCTCCGCACCCATTGCAGGGCAACCGAATGCAATGCCGTCAAAATCGGCAACCGATGAAGAATCAAAATCGTTTACATTTGCAAGAGTAACTTCTGCGCCTGCGGACTTTGCACCCTCGGCAACGGCTTCCGCCATCTGCTCTGTGTTACCCGTACCGCTCCAGAATACTACTGCTACTTTACTCATATTATATACTCACCTTTCAGTTTTTGTACTTGATTACACTTTAAGTCAGTTACACGCAACCGTCAGTTTCTGAATAGGTGTGCCCTGTAACCACTTAGAGTAATAGATGTCAGAACATTTTTTGAACTTGGCGAACTCTTTGGCTGCTTTTTCTTCATTACCGTAAACCTTCCAGCAACCTGAATATTTACAGCAATTTCCTTTATGAAGAATAAAGCCACGGACATCTTCGGGAGGATAACCGAGTAACAGTCCGATTTCGTGCGGGAACTCTGTTGAGTCTTTAAGTCGGTGGCGAAGCTCCCTTATACAGCGTGCGGCATCGTGTGAATGATACCCCTGCGATTCAAGCAGCTTGCACGCATATTCATCGGACAAATCAACAGCAAGCCTGGACGGGCGAAAAATATAGATTAAAGCCTTTCCGTTGCTGAACTTCAGTGGCAGAACTTTTATTCCCTTTTTGCAGAACATTTTATTCAGCTTTCTCACATCACATTCGCACTCAAGCCGTGATGAGTACGGGCAATTAAAAAGGTTAGCCGTTTTTATTCCTGCAAGCGTTGGGGAACAATGCTTGATAATTAAATCTTCTGACATCTTTTCCTCTAAATAATTGAATGAATGATTTGAATAGAATTGAATAAATACACCACAGTGATTATCCGATAATTGTTTCATAGTTAGCTTTTGCTAACTTAATTCCATAAGCAAGACTTGTTTGTTGTCTTTGTCTTACAGTTAATAATATACCATCGGTCAATATTATTATCGGCTCTCAAAGGGTTTTCTATGCTCCAAACGGACAGGTAATTTTTGCAAAATTTTAGGGACAGCAAACGCTGTCCCTGAAAGGAGAAGAGATATTATGAATAATTACCCGGCAAAGTAATCATCAAATATTCTGCGGATATTTCCGCAGTCCGTCGAAAATAATAATAGGCGTATCTTTTCGACAATGTTATTATAGCACCTCGCAAAGTCTTTTTACTGCTCTTTACGGACATATAAGGCTCTGTTCAGACGAGCGATTTTCTGTACTCATTCGGCGACTTGTTCATCACCCTTCTGAAAGCACCCGCAAACTTACTGCCGTTGTTGTAGCCGACAATTCCTGCAATTTCAAGCACACTTTTGTCGGTGTTTTTCAAAAGCGAGGCGGCTTTTTGCATCTTACAGTTCGTTATGTAGCTGTTAATCGTGTCGCCGTAGACACCCTTAAAGCAAATTTTAAGAGAAGTTGAAGAGATGCCGAGCATATCGGCAAGCTCTGTAATTGTTATATGCTCGTCAAGGTGAGCAAGCAGATATTTTTTTGCCTCTTTTGCGGCGGTAACCTGTGAGCGTGAAAAATATCGTCTTTCCTCACTCTCACCCTTGTATTCAAGACCGCTCAAAAACAAAAGAAGTTCAAGCACCTTAACCTTGTGATAACCCTTTCGGATATTTTCGGGAACGGAATAGAGTTCCGAAAAAATATGCTCAATGCTGATATTTTCACGCATAATTGAGTACGGCTTTTCGGAACAGAATTTCATTTCAAGTTCTTTTGGGCTGACAAAAACATCGTCAAGAATACACGAAAAACACCTTGGCACACGGTTCATATCAATTGCAACCGACACACCGTGGTAGTGGCTCAGCGGACAATACCTGTGTCGGATGTTCTCCGTATTCTTCTGTATCGACAAATCACCCGACGCAAGGTAAAGATATTCGCCGTTTTTGTATTCAAACTCAATTCTGCCCTCCTGACAATGCGTAATGATGAGCATTTCTCTTCCCTTTGCAAGATTAATGTCACAACTTTGCATATGTACATCGTAATACACAAGCTCAATGCCTGAAAACACAGGATACACGGTGACCTCGCAATCGCCCGTGCTGTCCTGTGAACGGTATATGCTGAACAATTCGCAGTGTTCAACAGTCTGTATCATACCGTATGGATTGTCAATTTTCTGCAATACTGCCATAAGGTTGCCTCTCTTCTCCTAAAAGACCTTATTCCACCTTCATAACGGTGTACGCGCCTATATCGTTAACTGTCTTTTTGAGGACTTTATCCTCAATTTCTCTTTTCATTCTGACCATAACCCTGCCGGAAGAAACATCGGCTTCCGCCCACACACCGTCAATTGAATTGAGTGCGTTTTCTACTCTTGCAGAACAGTTTTTACAGACCATTCCGTCAACAACAAGAGTTTTTTCATAGGGATAATGTGACTTATCCTTATCGGCAACCTTGTTTTTCTTAACGCTTTCGTCACTTGCACCGCAACATCCGCTTGCAAGCTTTTTCTTGTAACTTCTGATTACGAGAACCACAAACGCAATGAATGCCACGGCAAGCAACCCGTAAAAAACATACTCCATATTTATCTCTCCTTTTATTTTTTAGGTTTTAATCGTCACTCTTTAAAGCCTGTGAGAGTTTGATTTTATTAATCTTCTTTTGAAGAATAAAGTATATAATTGCATAGCAGATAATGCCGATTACTGCCATTTCAACAAATACATACCATGGTACAACATACGGCAACCAACCCTTCATTTCAAACATAAAGTAATGGTACAAGCCTGCAAAAACATAGTATATCAACGGAACACTCACAAGGATTGCACCTATTGTCACAACCGTTGTTGCACGGTTATACAGCTTGCTCGCCTCTCTGTTTGAATAGCCGAGAATTTTCAGCATTGAAATATTCTGCTCGTTCTTTTCGATAACAAGCTTTGAAAGCAGATACATAAGGATAATGTAAATCAGAATTGAGAAGCCTACAAGAAGTGTGAACGACATACCCATTGAATCGTCAAGCTGATCCGTTACGGTTGTAAGGTCTTTCTGAGTGATTGTTGTTGCAATGTACTTGTCGTCAATATCTTTAAGTTTTTCGTTGCTGAAATAGCCTGTAAAATATCCGTCATCCTTATCGAAAACATCGTTAAAGTTATCGTTTGTCATAAACACACAAAGCGACGCAGGATAGTAGTAACTGCCGACAATTTTGAATGTGTATTTATTCTCGCCGTACTTATCCTTCAAAGTAACCCTGTCGCCTACTTTAAGGCTGTATTTCTCAAGATATCCCTGTGATGCAACAACTTCATTTTTCTTTTTAGTAACATTAACCTTTGAAAGATACTCCGAATCTTCCTCAATTCCGTAGGCTGAAATTTCTTCGTCATTTGACTCGTAAAGCGTTGTCATGCAGAACTTTTCAGCCGCATCATTACTTGTTTCAACAGGAGCTTTCAGAACATACTGATAATCGCAAATCATATTGTTTACAACTTCTGTTTTGTAGTTTGAAAGCAACGGATTGAGCGCAAGTCCAAAGAATAACAGCAGACCTGCAAACATAATTCCGAACACCATAATTATGTATGACGGAATGTTCTGGAGAATAATTCTCAGACGGAAACGGGTAAGAAATCTGAAATTCGGAAGCTTTGCCGCCTTTTTCTTTTTCTTCATATGGAAGTCGTGTCTGAGGAACTGGAGCGGAGGCAATCTCAATGCCTTTGCAATTACAAACAGATTGATAAGTGTAATTATGATACACGGAATCACCGTTGTGAGTATGAACGCATCACCGTTCCACAAGGTCTGATAAGGCGGCAGGCTGTAGCTGTGATAATACATATTCATCACAACATTTTTCATAGCCGTATAACCGAGAATGTTGCCTATTACAGCCGCAACAAGCGTTACAAGTGTGGGAACAACAAGGTAATGTCTTGTAAGTTCTCCCCTTGTGTAACCGGAGGCTCTCAAAGTTCCGATTACGGACGCCTCCTGCTCAATGGTATCACGGCTTGTGATTGCAAATATAAATCCGAATACAATGATAAGAACATAAAGCAATGTAAGCATCATAGTTTTGTCACTGCCGATATCGTCACCGCTGAACATAATAGCCTGATTGTCGGCACGCTTTACAAAATCTGTGAGCATACCTGTTTTGGCAAGCTCTTCTTTCACATCATCACCGAGGTCATTTTTCTTGCTGTCGGAAAGATTTTTGTCATTGTCAATCCACGAATAGCAGTAAGTGTAGTTGTCATCGGCAATTTTGTTAAAATCGGAATCTGTAACAACAGCAACCGAAAACTTCCTCGCATCAAACATCATATCGGTGTTGTTCTTGAAAAGAGATGTGTAATCAGAGAATGCAACCGTTGCGGAAATTGTCATATCCTTATCGGCAACTTTGATTTTATCGCCGACTTTAATTTCATTGTTTTCTGCATAAAGTCTGTCAATTGCAATTTCGCCGTTATTTTCGGGAAGATTACCCTCAAAAACAGCAATCTCATTAAAATCTGTACGATTTTTGAATAATCTGAAAGTATTGCCGTTGTCAAGGTCTTTATTTACATAAAAATTCTTGTAAAGTTTTACGCCGAGGTTTTCAACATTTTCTTTTGTTTTGTCGTCAATTTCTGCGGCAAGACAAAAGTGACCGTCCTCAACATTGTACTTTTCAAAAGAATTGTCAAAGGCGGATTTCATGCTGTCGCCTGCGACAAGAAAGCCTGAAATAAAACCTATGCTTAAAATCAGAAAGAGGAAAAGTGCAATGTATTTTCCTAAATCGTTTTTTATTTCTCTGGGTATTCGTTTTGTAAGAGGATTTCTCATAACGCTCCTCCTACCAGTCAAGCTCTTGTGCCGGAGTTTTTTCCGTATTGACAATATCGTGTCTTATCTGACCGTCACGGAGTTTTATAACTCTGTCTGCCATATTTTTAATAGCATCATTGTGAGTTACAAGTACAACGGTGTTACCGTACTTTTTATTTACATCTTCAATCAGCTTGAGGATTTCTTTTGAAGTTTTGTAGTCAAGAGCACCGGTGGGTTCATCACACAAGAGCAAGTCGGGATTTTTCACGATTGCTCTGCCGATTGATGTTCTCTGCTGTTGACCGCCCGAAAGCTGATTCGGGATTTTGTTTCTGTGTTCATAAAGTCCGAGCGTTTTCATCAAATCGTCAACATTCAGGGGATTGTCGCTGAGATATGCACCCACTTCAATGTTTTCCCTTACAGTAAGGTTTGGAATGAGGTTGTAGGACTGAAAAACATAACCGAGGTGCTTTCTTCTGTAGAGTGAAAGCTGTTTTTCGTTCATATTTTCAATTGTATCGCCGTTGATTGAGATACTGCCCTCCTCGGCAGTTTCAATACCGCCGATAATGTTAAGAAGTGTTGATTTGCCCGAACCTGACGGACCGAGCAAAACACAGATACTGCCCTTTTCAATATTGCAGTTTATGCCTTTGAGAACCTCTGTTCTGTTCTCACCTGTGCCGAAGAATTTGTGAATATTTTTGATTTCAAGATACATTTCGTATCACCTCTTATTTTTTTTACGATTCAGAATTGTACTGAATACACATTACTCATATAATTTCTTCAACACCAAATTCATAATTTCAATAACAAACAAGAAGGGGTACAGCTTTTTAGCTGTACCCCCTACAAAACATTTACTTATGATTATGGCAGTCACCGTGACACGCACAGTGCGCACAGTTTGCACCGCAGGAGGATTTGCCCTCTTTTTTGTCTTTTACCATACGGGCAACCACAAAAGCAATCACGGCAATAACAATTAATGCAACAATGATTGTGCCGATATTAGCCGCTAACCATTCCAACATATTTATTCCTCCCATTTGTTAATCAATAAATTTATTACTTCTTAGCCGGCTTAACTTTAAGAGTTGTAGCCTCTTTGTAAGGTCTTACGAGCATATAAATCATAAATGCAAATACTGCAACGGCAAAGATAAGACCGATTACATTAAGACCGCCTGCAAAGATTGAACCGAACTGGAATACCATAAATGCAATTACATAAGCAAATACGCACTGATAACCAACTGCGAACCAGAACCACTTGATGTTGTTCATCTCTCTCTTGATAGCACCCATAGCGGCAAAGCAAGGAGCGCAGAGAAGGTTGAAGAGAAGGAACGAGAAACCGCTGAGACCTGTGAATGCGGCACCGATTTCTGTCCATCCGCCCGGATAAAGGATACCCATTGTACCAACGATGTTTTCCTTAGCAACAAGACCTGTGATAGATGCAACGGTTGCCTGCCAGTTGCCCCAGCCGAGCGGTGCAAAAATCCATGCAAGACCGTTACCGATTGCGGCAAGAATTGAGTTGCCGATTTCGTCCTCACCGAGCATACGGAATGTACCGTCAACAAATCCGAAGTATGTTGTGAACCAAACAAGGATTGTAGAAAGGAGAATGATTGTGCCGGCCTTCTTGATGAATGACCAGCCACGCTCCCACATTGAACGGAGAAGGTTGCCTACTGTCGGAAGATGATAAGCCGGAAGCTCCATTACAAACGGAGCAGGATCGCCTGAGAACATCTTTGTCTTTTTAAGCATAATGCCTGAAACTACGATTGCAGCCATACCGATGAAGTAAGCCGATGTTGCAATCCACGGTGAACCACCGAAGATAGCGCCTGCAATCATAGCGATGAACGGCTGTTTAGCACCGCAGGGAATGAATGTTGTTGTCATAATAGTCATACGGCGGTCACGCTCATTCTCGATTGTACGGGACGCCATGATACCCGGAACACCGCAGCCTGTGCCGACAAGCATTGGGATAAACGACTTACCCGAAAGACCGAACTTACGGAAGATACGGTCGAGCACGAATGCGATACGAGCCATATAACCACAGCTTTCGAGGAAAGCAAGGAGAATAAAGAGTACAAGCATCTGCGGAACAAAGCCGAGAACCGCACCTACGCCGGCTACGATACCGTCAAGAATAAGGCCGTTGAGCCAGTCTGCACAGTTGATTGCATCAAGTCCGTTGCCGATAAGAACAGGAATACCGGGAACCCAGATTCCGTATGTTGCGACATCGGGAGCGCCGTAACCCTCTTTATAATCTGTGTTGAGGTAGTTTGAAACAGCCTCTTCAAGAGCAGATTTCTTAGTATCGGGAGTTTCTGTAATTTCAAGAGTTTCTTCATCCTGAACAGAATATGTAACACTTGCGTCTGAAGGTGTGAGATTTACGAGCTCTGTAAGAGCGGCCTTAGCGGCATCTTCGGAATAATTTTCAGATTCAAGGTCAATCGCTTCTGCAATGTCGTCATTACCGTACTGAGCATTGAACGCCTCGATAATTGCATCTGAATCGCCGTAGGTTTCTTCAGCCTCGGCAGCCTGTGATGAACCGATACCGAAAAGGTGCCAGCCGTCACCGAAAAGACCGTCATTTGCCCAGTCCGTTGCGGCAGTACCTACTGTCTGCATTGAGATGTAGTAAACAAGGAACATAATAACCGCAAAAATCGGAAGACCGAGCCAACGGTTGGTTACAACCTTATCAATCTTGTCTGATGTTGTAAGCTTACCCTTGTTTTTCTTCTTATAACAGCTCTTGATGATTGAGGCAATGTAGATGTATCTCTCATTAGTGATGATACTCTCTGCGTCATCATCAAGCTCTTTTTCAGCCGCCTGAATATCTTTTTCAATGTGGTCAATAACATTCTGCGGAATGTCAAGCTTTGCAAGAACCTTGTCGTCACGCTCAAAAATCTTGATAGCGTACCAACGCTGCTGTTCCTCTGGCATATTGTGAACAGCTGCCTCTTCAATGTGAGCGATTGCGTGTTCAACTACGCCGTTAAAGCTGTGCATGGGGATTGTCTTTGTTGAGCCTGCGGCTTTGATTGCGGCCTCGGCAGCTTCCATAATACCTGTGCCTTTAAGAGCCGAAATTTCAACAACCTTACAACCAAGCTGTCTTGAAAGCTCATCAATGTTGATTGAATCGCCGTTCTTCTTAACGAGATCAATCATATTGATTGCCACAACAACAGGGATACCGAGTTCTGTAAGCTGTGTTGTGAGGTAAAGGTTTCTTTCAAGGTTAGTACCGTCAATGATGTTAAGAATCGCATCGGGGCGTTCGCCGACAAGATAGTTACGGGCAACAACCTCTTCAAGAGTATAAGGTGAAAGTGAATAGATACCGGGCAAGTCCATGATTGTAACATCCTTGTGCTTTTTGAGCTTACCCTCTTTTTTCTCAACAGTTACGCCGGGCCAGTTACCGACAAACTGATTGGAACCCGTGAGTGCGTTAAACAAAGTTGTCTTACCGCAGTTAGGGTTACCTGCAAGAGCAATTTTAATTTCCATATATCAGTTATCCTCTCTTAGATTAGCAAAAGCTAACCGTAATGTTATAAAAATACGGGATTTCTCCCGTAGAATTTGCAAGTCCGAATTACTCAACCTCAATCATTTCAGCATCGGCTTTTCTGAGCGAAAGTTCATAATTTCTTACAGTAATTTCAATCGGATCTCCGAGCGGAGCAACTTTTCTGATGTAAATTTCAACACCCTTTGTGATGCCCATATCCATAATTCTGCGTTTAACAGCACCTTCACCGTGAAGCTTAACAACCTTTACGGTTTCACCTACTTTTGCCTGTTTTAAAGTTTTCATAACAGTTTCCTCCGTCTTAATTTCAGCATAAAGCCGTATAAAAAACACCTCTCGGAACAACTCCGCCGTGTGTTCATTTACAGATTATAATTAAATCATAATTTTACGAGCCATCTCTTCGCTGATTGCAACTCGTGTTTCTTTAACATTAACAATAACATTTCCGCCGAGTGACGAAATAACGGTAACCTCTCCGCCGGCAACAAAACCGAGATTTTCAAGGTGCTTTTTAACCTCGGGAGAACCTCCGACTTTCTTTATAATATTGGTTTCACCTGTGTTAGCAAACATCAAAGGCATCATAAAATCAATCTCCTTTAAGTTAGCAGATACTAACAATATTTGTTAATCAAAGGTTAGCTCTCGCTAACCGATTATATGGTACTATAAAACTCGAAATATGTCAATAGGCTTGCGAAAAAATTTTATTTTATTTTGAATTTTGGCAAATTGAATATTTCACGCCTGTAATTCGGATATTATTTTTGTTGATTTCGGTAAATCGTTTTTTCATAATTATTGAAAGCACAATTAATTTTATTGATTTTTTGTTCATATCATGATATGATTAGACAATGTAAAGGAGTGCAGACTATGCAATTAAAAGAATCAGGTGAAATGTACCTTGAAACAATATATGTTCTTTCAAAAAAGAGCAATTATATAAGATCAATTGATGTATGTGAAGAAATGGGATATTCAAAGCCGAGCGTAAGCCGTGCGGTCGGTCTTCTCAAAGAGGGCGGCTATCTTAAAGTCGGCGATGACGGCTCGCTTATTCTTACCGACCTCGGCAGGGAAATTGCAGAAAAAACATATGAAAGACACACCGTTCTTTCAAAGCTCTTTGTTATGCTCGGAGTTAATCCCGAAACTGCCGCCGCAGATGCCTGCAAAATGGAACACATTATCAGCGACGAAACCTTTGCCGCATTGAAAAATCACCTTGAAAATCATATGCAGTAAAAGGCTGAATAATTACTGAATATTACACACAAAAGGCTGACGAGAAATCGTCAGCCTTTGTTTTTTTACTCAACTGCTTTCAATAAGGCGATACACTTTTTCGATTGATTCAACAATTCGACACGCTTAAATAAAACGCAAAAATAATAATAGCACAAATTATTGCAACCTCCTTTTTCATAAGCACACCTCGTTCTCTATAAAACTATTGTCCGAACTTTGTCACAACACTCTTGCAAAAATATCTTTTTATATAAGTTTTCCAAGCTCATTTAAAAGCAGATTTTTCATTTTTATAAGGTCTTTGTCAGACAGTTTATTACTCTCACTATACATTTTCTCCATGGGATACCACCATACAGGACCTGCACCGTTGTTACCGTAGTTTTCAATATCGCCATTTCTTCTCGGATAGAGATGCCAATGCAAATGTGCTTCTCCATTTCCAAGCAGTTCATAATTCATCTTTTCAGCACCGAAAGCATTTGAAACTGCCTCTGCAACAATTGACATTTCTTCTAAAAACTTATTGCGTTCAGGAATTTCTAATTGAAACAATTCCGTCTTATTGTGATCTTTATATAGGAACAGCGTGTATCCGTAAAAATGCTGATTATCGCCTATAACAACATAACCCGTTTCAAGCTCCTTTACAAAATAGGGATTTGAACCGTTCTTTATCATCTCAATTCTGTCACATATAAAGCACATATTTTTCTCCTGTTTTATAAATTTAGATTTTTTTACAACCAAAAAACTTTATCGGAACAATATCAACGCTTGCGGAATAATGCAAAGGTGATTTGCGGAACAATAGAACTGCCTTTTTGCTTTATTCGCATTAAAATTTCATTGTGAGAGAAATTCTGTTCTTTTCGGGATCAACTGAAATAACCTTTACATTTACAACATCACCGACTTTGAGAACTTCGCTCGGGTGCTTGATGTACTTATCGCAAATCTGCGAAATATGAACAAGTCCGTCCTGATGAACACCGATATCGACAAATGCACCGAAGTCGATTACATTTCTGACCGTGCCTTTAAGCTCCATTCCCTCTTTCAAATCCTTTATGTCGAGAATATCACTTCTGAGCATTGGTGCAGGCAGTTCATCACGGGGATCTCTCCCTGGTTTGGAAAGTTCCTTTACAATATCGTCAAGGGTTGGAAGTCCGATTCCGAGAACATCGGCAAGTGACTTTGTTCCCTTTGCCTTTACTCTCTGCTGAATATCGGAGAAGTTGCCTGATTTTATTTCTTTGTCAGAATATTCAAGAAGCCCTAAAAGTTCTTTTGCACTCTTGTAGCTTTCGGGGTGAACGCCTGTGTTATCAAGCGGATTTTTACTTTCGGGAACACGCAAAAATCCTGCACACTGCTCAAACGCTTTAGGTCCGAGTTTCGGAACTTTCTTGAGTTCTGCTCTTGATGTGAACGCACCGTTTTCTTCACGGTAAGCAACAATATTCTTGCACACGGTTGCGTTAAGTCCCGACACTCTCGACAAAAGTGCAGGCGATGCCGTATTAAGGTCTGCACCAACCGAGTTTACGCAGTCCTCTACAACACCGTCAAGTGTTTCACCGAGTTTTTTCTGCGGCATATCGTGCTGATACTGACCGACACCGATTGCCTTAGGCTCAATCTTAACAAGCTCTGCAAGAGGATCCTGAAGTCGTCTTGCAATTGACACGGCACTTCTGAGTGTGAGGTCAAGGTCGGGAAGTTCTGTTGCGGCAAGCTTTGATGCCGAATAAACCGACGCACCTGCCTCGCTGACTACCATATAATAAACGGGGTGGTCAGCCTCTTTGATTGTTTCGGCTGTGAACATCTCGGTTTCCTTGCTTGCAGTACCGTTGCCGATTGAAATAATATCAACATGATGCTTTTTGATGAGGCGGAGCAAGGTCTGCTTTGATTCCTGAATTTTTTTGTCTGAATGTGTAGGATAAATTACGGTTGTATCAAGCACCTTGCCTGTGCTGTCAACAACGGCAGTCTTACAGCCCGTGCGATATCCCGGATCAAGTGCAAGCACGGTTTTGCCCTTTACAGGCGGCTGCATAAGCAGCTGCTTGAGGTTTACGGCAAAAACCTTCATAGCATTTTCGGCAGCGACATCTGTAAGGTCGTTTCTGACCTCACGCTCAATTGACGGATAAATAAGTCGCTGATAAGCGTCTGTGCAAGCCTCACGGATAATGTCTGAACAAAGCTGATTTTTGTCTGTAATCATTGCTCTGAAAATTGAATTAAGCGGTTTTTCGCTGTCGGTTTCAACGCTGACTTTGAGAAATCCCTCTTTTTCGCCACGATTCACGGCAAGTACTCTGTGACCTGCAATCTTTTTAACAGGCTCTTTGTAGTCATAATAATTTTTGTAAACGCTGTCCTTTTCTTCATCTGTTGCAACAGACACAAGCACACCGTTTGCGTTTGTAAGATTTCTTATTCTCTTACGGATTTCCGCATTATCCGACACAAGTTCTGCAATGATATCCATTGCACCCTGAATTGCATCTTCAACGGAGGTAACTCCCTTTTCTTCATCAATATAATCAACTGCCGACTTTGACGGATCAAAACCTTTTTCCTGCTTTAAAATATCGTTAGCAAGCGGTTCAAGTCCCTTTTCCTTTGCAATTGACGCCCTTGTCTTTCTCTTTGGACGATATGGGCGGTAAATATCCTCAAGTTCGCTTAGCGTGGCAGCCTTGTCAAGTGCAAGGTTGATTTCATCGGTAAGCTTTTTCTGTGCGTCAATGAGTGAACGGATTTCATCTCTGCGCTTGTCAAGTCCTCTTAAATATTCAAGCTTTTCGGCAAATTCACGAATCAACTGGTCATCCATTGAACCGTGCATTTCCTTTCTGTATCGTGCAATAAAAGGAATAGTGTTGCCGTCATCAAGCAATGTGATGATGTTCTTTGCATACTCCTCTTTAATATTAAACTGCTGTGAAAGAATCTGTGAATAATCCATTATATCCTCCGTTTTTGTTTTGTAAGGCTTATTATAACATACTTTTAAATAATTTGCACTAAAAAGAAGACTTTGATTTAAACACCAAAGTCCTCACAATAACAACAATTATTCCCATATATTAGAAGATGCTTTCCATTGCATCAGAAAATTCGTACCGTTCAATGCCGTTTCAATCGGAAATCTTAAAAAGTCATCTATAGTATTTATAACTTTTGAAAAATCATCTGTTTTGGCGTCAATCTTTTTTATGAACGCCTTCCATTTTCTTTGCATTAAATCATCGGCATCAAATGACATAACTTGCTCAAACTGCTCAATCGTAAAATTATGTTCACGATTCGCAAAGGTTCTTTTTAGAGCATCAACAAGTATTTTGCCGTCAAAATCAAACTTATTTGCCAAATAATAAATATCATAATAGTCTTTCATTCGACTTGAAAATTCCATAAGACTTAGAATAGCATCTATTTTTTCTGCAATTGTTGTTTCTAAAGAATATGTATTTATCATCGGGGATGAAAAATCATTTAGTTGCGTTGGAATTTTTCGCTTTTCCTGTTTTGGAACAATTACATCACCGACTCCAAAATCTATGCTGAACGGAGTTCTTGTGTTTTTTATATGTGCAACAAGTGAGGCACTGATTCCTGCATACTTTTTAGCAACTGAAATGGGTAAAACACTTGTGATTTCAAAAGTTATGAATTTATTTCCTGTGTCAACGGATATAATTTTTTCAAGAATTGCTCGCAACTGTTCGGGTGTGTTAGGTAAACTTTTCAAAAGAAAATCAATATCGACTGTAACCCTGCTGTCAAATTCCGTAAGTGAATATATAAAAAGACCACCCTTGAGCACAAAGTTATCGGAATAGTCGGATTTTTCAAGTCTGCGCAAAAATTCCTCCTGACAGAAAAGCTGTAAACAAAGTTGATAACTTCTGCCGCTTTCCTTGGATTTGTTTTTTAGTTTAGCCAGTACCGAAGCGGCTGTATCAGCCATTTAAAACCACCCCCATAATTTCTGTTACTTTTTTGTACACACGTAATTCTTTTGAATAAAGAGTAAGATTACTTAGATTTTTTTTATCATCTTTTGCGTAAGCATTTACCGCTTTATTAAAGATTTCACTGTCAATCTTATTTCTGTGTTTAAACACATCACAAATAGTTCTTTCCCTGTCATAAACAGCAAACTGTACACCGTTTTCAGATACGGTTGTTTTGCCGATACTATATATATCGTTTGCAACATAATAAATTTTTAAAGGAATCGGTGAAATATCAGCTATCCTATGAGATGCGGTTCGAGGTACGGCTATTGATTTAACTCTCGGCATAAAATCACTGTACCCATAATAAAACAAGGCAGATTCCATACACATAACAAATTCAGGTACAACAGATAAAAGTATCTGCTCATCCGTTAACTCTAAATTAGAATTAAGTTTATAATATCCTTGACAAACTCTCTCTATATAACTGTTAGCATATAAGGTTTTTATGCTCTGTCTGGAAAGCCCAGCAGATACCATATCAGCTACTTTAGCAATTCCGCCTTTACTTTCGATAACATTTTTTGCTATTTCTTTTGTATTCAAAGTATCTGCCTCCAGCCTAAATGATAACACTAATACATATTTGTGTTCATTTGGTATTATACCATAATGTTTTTCAACAGTCAACCAAACGATAACACATTATTAGTATATGTTATCTTTTTGAGTCTATGCAAAAAGAGCAGTCAAAACGACTGCTCTCTTGAATTATTTATGTTTATGTATTTTAAGCACTTTTCTTTTTGCGAATATAGGCAAAATAGAGCGGAAGTCCTACAAAAATCATACCACCGATTATGTTGCCGATTGTAACGAACAGCAGAGATTCACAACCCGAAAGATTTGCAAGATTCTGACATTGCTGTTCCGTAATACCGTAAAGCTCCTGAGCTTTTGCAACATATTCGGGATTCATTGCCGCCATAACGCCTGTCGGAATATAGAACATATTTGCAACGCAGTGTTCAAATCCGCAGACTACAAATGCACAAATCGGGAAAAACACACCGAAAATCTTGCCGATTGCATCTGTTGCGCCTGTTGCCATAACGATTGCAAGGCATACGAGAATGTTGCAAAGTACGCCGCTGATAATTGCCGTTGCAGGATTGATTGTTGTTTTGGCAAGTGCAACCTTAATTGTAAAAGCACCGAGTCCGCCGTTTGAATAATTGAGCTGTCCCGAAAAAGTTATGAGCAAGTCGATAATCATTGCACCGACAAAATTTGAAATATAAACAACTACAAGATTCCTTAACATTGAAGCGACTTTAATTTTCTTTTCAAGTGTCGGAATAATCATAAGGCAGTTGCCTGTAAAAAGTTCACTGCCTGTGAACACAACGAGCATAAGTCCTACAGGGAAGATTACGCCTGCAACCACTCTTGCAAGCCCCACATCGGCAACTCCGTGCATTGCAACATCACTTGCCGCACCGCCGAATGCGATAAATGCACCTGCCATAAGTCCGAGCAAAATCATTTTCGGCAGAGAAAGCATTGATTTTGTTACACCTGATTTTGACACCAGCGACGCAATTTCAGCCGGTGAATTAAATCTGCTGTCCATTAAAAAACCTTCTTCAATTAGTTTATCAATTGTTGCAAAATTTACTGCCATTCGGCAATAAACCGCAAAATCACAGGATACATATTATCACAAAAGCAAAGTGTTTGTCAATTAATATGCGATTATCTGTAACATTGCACACAAAAGGCTTTACAAATTGTCAAATACAGTTTATAATCATAGTGCAGATATTACACAACCTAAAGATGTGTAATATTCGTAATCAGAGTGAGAATAATCACATACAAAACGGGAGCTGTTACCGGCTGAGAGGAAATTCGATTTCGACCGTCAACCTGATTTGGATAATGCCAACGAAGGGACATATTAAGCTTGAAGTGTGCGCACTTGGAGTATGTCTTTTTGGCATACTCCTTTTTTGTTGTGTTTTTTCTCCGTGAGAATTTTATTTTAAGGAGTAGTTTTAATGAAAACGAACAATAAGAAAAATGCACTTGTTATGTGCGAATGTGCAATTATGATTGCACTTGCGGCAGTTTTAAGCTTTGTAAAAATCTTAGAGCTTCCCTACGGCGGCAGTGTTACCGCATTCAGCATTGTTCCGATTGTAATTATCTCATATCGTCACGGTGTAAAATGGGGATTGCTTTCGGGATTTGTATTCAGCATTATTCAGCTTATTCAGGGAGCTTCAAACCTTTCATACGCAACATCATTTTTGGCAGCCGTAACAATCATTCTCTTCGACTATGTAATTGCATTCACGGTTATCGGCCTTGCAGGCTTTCTCAGAAACAAGGTCAGCAATCCGTCTGCCGCTGCCGTAACAGGCACGGTAGGGGTTTGTGCTTTGAGATATATCTGTCATGTAATTTCGGGCTGTACCGTATGGGCAGGTGTTTCAATCCCGTCAACCGACGGACTTCTCTATTCACTCAGCTACAACGCTACATATATGATTCCCGAAACAATAATCAATGCGGCGGCTGTATTCTGGCTTTTCGGCTGTCTTAACTTCAGAAGTGAAAAAATCAGCGTTGCAAAGAAAATTGAAAAGAACCTTGCAGAAACCGTTTCGGCATCAATTTCAATTCTTTCACTTATGGTTGCCGTAATTGTTGACGCTGTTGCAGTTTTTGCGTCACTTCAGAATCCCGACAGCGGTGTGCTTGATTTTTCACTCATTTCAAACACAAACTTCACTCTTGTAGGCATCGTTTCGGCAATCGGAATTGTGCTTTGCGTAGTTTTTGCAATCATTGCAAAGGTTACTTCAAATTCTGCCAAAAAGGCTAATTAACATTTAATCGGATATTCACGGTAAAACCTCTCTAACAGGGCTGACGGCATTGCTGTCGGCTCTGTTTTTTATTATGTAAACACAAGTTTGAAACGGGCATATTATGAGAATGAACAGCAATGTTCATAAGTTTGAACAAAAAGGAGAATTAAATTGGATATTAAAGAAATTATTTCTCAGCAGTACGGAATACCGAGTCTGCCAAAGAGAACGAGCGAGGCTATGGCATATGTTCCCTTTCAGCAGTTCGACTCCCCAACCTACAGCCCGTTGCAGGGGCTTGAGTCGGGCACAATGTTCCCCGTTCTCAACAAACCATTCTACGGAAAGAAATGCGGTGAGGGACTTGACTGAAAGAGAAATTCTTTTAAAGAAAATTTCAACCTACGAATTTGCCGCACTTGACCTTCAGATTTATCTTGACACTCATCCGCACGATACGGCAATGATACAAAAAATGAACGGTTTCAAAGAAAAATTGAAACCGCTTGTTGAAGAATATGAAGAAAAATTCGGTCCTTTGAAAAAGAGTATGACAAGCACCAATATGTGGAGCTGGATAAAGGGACCGTGGCCGTGGGAAAACGAGGAGGATTGCTGATGTTTGTCTATGAAAAAAAGTTACAGTACCCCGTCAATATCAAAAAGCCGAACGCAAAGCTTGCCAAGATTATCATAACGCAATACGGCGGTGCGTAAGGCAAAATGTGATACTTTTTATTTTCGTATAACATCCCGATAAAAATCAATAAACGCATTAAGCGCAGGAGATTTCCACTTGTTTTTGTGGATAAGCAACTGCGTCCACACCGAAACATCACAATCGTTGACGGGAAGATGTTTTATCTCTCCCGAATTGTAGTAATCCTCCGTGATGAAATCAGGCAAGAACGAGATCATTTTGCTGTTTTTGATTAGAGAACAAATTTGTAGAGGGTTTCCTATTTCCAAAACAGGGTGAATTTCAAGCGATTGTGCGGCAAGTTCATTGTTGAGCAATTTTCTGTAGCTCATATTACTTTCGGTCAGTACAAAATCCTCGGTACATAATTCTTTTAGCGAAATATTTTCTTTATTCAAAAGTGGATTGTCAACTGATGCAAAAAAGTGAACCTTTTCCTCATGCTCTGCACAAATTATAAATTCCGAATCATAGATGTGGCTGTCAAGCGTAAAAATCAAATCAACCTCATTTTTGCGTAACATATCAAACATCTGCTCTGTACCGCTTTCGACAACGACAAGGTGAATATTAGGAAAATGCTTTCTGAACTCAAGAAAATCATCTTTAAAAAATCGGTTGCAGACAGAACTTGACATTGCAAGGCGAATGTTGCCCTCAATTGTTTCGGGGGTACGCAAATCTTCAAGCATCTTTTCGTGAGATTCAAGAATTTCTCTTGCGTGTTGCAGAACCGTTATGCCGTCGGAAGTCAGGCTGATTCTGTGGTAAAAGCGGTCAAAAAGCACCGTGTTAAGCTCGCTTTCCAACTGTTTTATCTGTGATGAAACGGTTGACTGGGTATAGCCGAGCTTTTCCGCTGCAGCAGAAAATCCCAAATATTCGCACACAGCTACAAAGGTTTTAAGCACATTGGTATCCATAACTAAATCCTCTTTTATACGAACGATATCTTCGCTATTATAGCACAGTTTTATCAATTTTACAAATGGTATTTTATTTGCTATACTACTCTTTGTATTGCAAAATAAACAAAGGAGCAGTATTTATGACGAAAAAATATTGTGTAGATAAAATAAATTCGGCAGGAGGACTTGTGTTGTGAATCGTGAAAAATTAGGAAGCCGACTCGGCTTTATAATGCTTTCGGCAGGCTGTGCAATCGGTTGCGGAAATGTGTGGAAGTTTCCGTGGATGTGCGGACAATACGGTGGCGGAAGTTTTATGCTTGTGTACATCATCTGTCTTATTGTTTTGGGAATTCCGTGTTTGATAATGGAATTTTCGGTGGGCAGAGCGGCACAGACAAGTCCGATTAAAATGTACCGCAAACTTGAAAAGCCAAAGCAAAAATGGGGCGGTTTCGGTTGGGCATGCCTTGTGGGCAACCTTGCAATTATGGCTTTTTACACAGTTGTTTGCGGTTGGATAATTTACTACTTCATAAATTTTCTGACGGGTAACAACCGTGACCTCGGATTTACCACAATGATTGCAAATCCGTCAGTCAATGTTATTTTTATGATGATAACGGTTGTTATCGCCTTTGTTATACTCTCGTTCAACATTCAGGGCGGACTTGAGAGGATAACAAAATATATGATGATTGCTTTGCTTGCACTTATGATTGTGCTTGCAATCCACAGTCTGTTTTTGAGCGGTTCGGGTGAGGGTATGACATTTTACCTCAAACCCGACTTTTCAAAAATCAACGGTGATGTTGTTGTGGGTGCGATGAATCAGGCATTTTTCTCGCTGTCAACAGGTATGGGCGGTATGGCTATTTTCGGAAGTTATATCGGCAAAGACCATTCACTTATGGGTGAGGCAATCAATGTTATCTCTCTTGACACACTCGTAGCTCTGCTTGCAGGCATAATCATCTTCCCTGCCTGCTTTACTTACAACCTTGAAGTTAATTCAGGTCCGAACCTTTTGTTTGACACAATGGCAACCGTGTTCAACAATATGCCCGGCGGAAGAATATGGGGTTCGCTCTTCTTCCTGTTTATGGTGTTTGCGGCAATGTCAACCGTTTTGGGTGTTTGCGAAAATATTCTTGCAATGATTCGTGATTTGACAGGCTGGTCAAGAATAAAAGGCAGTCTTATTTGCGGAATTGTAGTGTTTGTGCTTGCACTCACAACGGCTCTCGGATTCAGCGTTCTTCATTTCCAGCCGTTTGCAGAGGGTACAACATGGCTTGATTTTTGGGACTTCATTGTTTCCACAAATGTTCTTCCTCTCGGTTCTCTTGTGCTTGCTCTGTTCTGTTGCAACAAGTTCGGCTGGGGTTGGGATAACTTCATTAAAGAAGCCAACATGGGCATCGGTATGAAAGTGCGTTCGTGGATGAAACCGATTTTCAAATATGTAGTTCCTACAGCTATCGCATTTATCTATGTTTACGGACTCGTCACCTTTAAATGGCAATAAATAAAATTTGATACACAAAATAAAATCCGTATGGAGCAATCTTCATACGGATTTTTTCGGTTTAAATATTCATTTCCTTGTATTCTCTGTAGGTTTTGAATCCTACGGAATCGTAAAACCTCATTGCACCCTCGTTAAATTCCCACACATCAAGTTCCAGCCTGTCAAAGCCTCTGTTCTTAGCCTCTTGTTTGCAGAAGCTTATCAGCTTTGTTGCAACACCAATTCTGCGGAAGTTTTCATCAACTCAGAATTCTGCAATCCGGTAGAATTTTCTCTGCAAACCGTACGGAGCTTTTTCCTTGAATATGTATTCAACAGTTACAAATCCGCATTTAATTTTCCATTAAAGCGTAAGCTTAAATCATCCAATACCAATACTTGTCCTGATTGTTTTCCGAAAGGTCGGGACTGAACTGGAGTTCGGGGTTTTTGATGCTTACTTTCATACCCTCGGTAATTGAGTTCACGATAAAGGCATTACCGCCGATTGTTGCGCCCTTGCCAATTACGGTTTCACCGCCGAGGATAGTTGTACCTGAATAGATTGTAACATTATCACGGATAGTAGGATGTCTTTTAACACCTTTAAGCTGCTGACCTTTTCTTGTTGACAACGCACCGAGGGTTACACCCTGATAGATTTTTACATTCTCGCCTATCTCGGTAGTTTCACCGATTACGATGCCTGTGCCGTGGTCGATGAAGAAATACTTGCCGATTGTCGCACCGGGGTGAATATCAATTCCCGTAAGTCCGTGTGCGTACTCCGAAAGCACTCTCGGAATCATCGGGATTTTAAGCTTCCACAATTCATGTGCCACTCTGTAAACCGTGATTGCAAAAAATCCGGGATAGCAGAGAATGATTTCATCCGTACTGTATGCGGCAGGATCGCCGTTAAAGGCCGCAACAACATCTGTTGCAAGGTAATCACGGATTGACGGAATCTTTGAAAGGAACTCATAAACCAGCTTTTCTGACTTTTCCATAACCTCGTCATATGAAAGGTCGTTGCACTTTTCGCAGCCCTTTAAAGCCTTTGCAATCTGCTTTTTAAGGTTGTACTGAATAAATTCTATTCTGTCGCCTACAATATAGCCGATGTATTCTTCTCTTACTCTGTTCTTGTCAAAGTAGCCCGGAAACAACAGCTTGCGGATTTCTTCAAGCACCTGAATAAGCACAGATTTGTTGATAATGTTATCCTCCGAAAGTCTGCAAGTCTGTTCATGCTTTGAATAGCTTTCGAGAATTTCATTGACTGTTTTATTTATATTATCATTCATATGAATACTCCTTTTTCAAAATCCTGTTTAATTCACTTACGGGAAGTCCGACAACATTAAAATAGTCGCCGTCAATCTTCTTTACAAGCAGAGAACCTTTGCCCTGTATTCCGTATGCACCTGCCTTATCAAAAGGCTCGCCCGTTGCAATGTACTCCTCTATTTCCGAATCGGAAAGTTCAAAAAATTCAACAAGCGTTACATTGGAAAATGATTTTGCAACACCGTTTTTGACGGTACAACAACCCGTGATAACCTTGTGCTGTCTGCCCGAAAGCAGTTTTAACATATTCTCGGCATCTTCCCTGTTCTTAGGTTTGCCGAGCATTTTGCCGTCAACAAAAACTCCCGTGTCACAACCGATTACAATATCTTTTTCATAGCCGTTTTTTGAAATATGCAATGCCTTTTTGACGGCAAGATATTCGGGACGCTTTTCAAGCGGAACATTGTTCTCAACCGTTTCGTCAATGTCTGCGGGAACAATTTTAAAATCGGTTGTTATAAAACTTAAAAGCTCTTTTCTTCGTGGTGAAGCAGATGCAAGTACAATCATAATCTATCTCCGTAAAATTACTTTTGACTATTGTAACATAAAACTGAAATAAATAAAAGGTGTTATACAAAAAACACAAAATGTACAGCAATAATCAGCTATTCGGATTGACCGCACTCCGTACTTTGTATTGACAATAATTTTGCAAAGTGTTATATTTAAGGACAGCGGTAATCCGCATTAATAAGCACAATTCAACGAAAGGAAATGAAATATATGGCTAACATTAAGCTTCCTGTTCCCGTAACACTTCTTACAGGTTATCTCGGTGCAGGCAAAACTACTCTTATCAACCATGTTCTCGGCAATCAGGAGGGCTACAAGTGTGCCGTTATCGTAAACGATATCGGTGAAGTAAACATTGACGCAGAGCTTATTCAAAAGGCAGGCGTTGTTACTCAGAAAGATACAAACCTTGTTCCGCTTACAAACGGCTGTATCTGCTGTACTTTGAGCGTTGACCTTATCAACCAGATTACAGACCTTGTAAAGTCAGGCAAGTTTGACTACATTCTCATTGAGGCAAGCGGTATTTGCGAACCACTTCCGATTGCACAGTCAATCTCAGTTCTTGAGGGCGATAAGGAAAACAATATACCGGAGCTTGTCCGTCTTGACAACATTGTTACAGTCGTTGACGCACTCCGTATGGCAACGGAATTCGGCTGCGGCGACGATCTCCTCAAGGAAGATGTTGACGAAGAGGATGTTGAAAGCCTTCTTATTCAGCAGATTGAGTTCTGTTCAACAATCATCCTCAACAAGGTTGACAAGGTAACAGAGGAACAGCTCAAGAGAGTTAAGGCTATGATTAAAACGCTTCAGCCAAAGGCACGAATTATTGAATCACAGTTCGGCAAGGTTGAAGTTAAGGATATTCTCGATACAAAGTGCTTTAATTTTGAAGAAACAGCCGCATCCGCAGGTTGGGCTCAGATTTATGATAAGGATGAAGATGACGAGGATACAGACCGTCACGGTCATCATCACCACCATCACCACCATGATGAAGACCATGACGAACATGAGCATCACGATCATGACCATGATGAGGACGGTCTTGACCACTCTCATTGCGACCACGAACACGGTCATTGCTGTCACCACGACCATGATCATGAGGACGGCGAAGAAGAATACGGCATCGGTTCATTTGTTTACCACCGCATTCGTCCTTTCAATCAGGACAAGCTCCAGCAGTTTGTTGAGAACTGGCCAAAGAGCGTAGTCCGTGCAAAGGGTGTTCTCTGGTTTGATGACAAGAGAGAAGATGTTTATGTATTCGAGCAGGCAGGCGTTCAGATTACTGCTACGGAACAGGGCAAGTGGCTTGCCGCATTCCCAAAGAAACAGCAGAAGCTCTATCTTGCAGAGTATCCCGATATGGCTGAAAAGTGGGACGAAAAATACGGCGACAGAGAAATCAAGCTTGTGTTCATCGGTCAGCATATGGACAGGCACGCAATTGTTGATGCGCTAGACGAGTGTCTTTCAGACTGATAAAATCTTATAAAAATTGAGGGCAACGGAATTCCGCTGCCCTTGTTTTTTGGGTTGGATATACAAAAACGGCAGTCCGATTTGGACTGCCGAAATTTTTGCACCGTTAAGTTTTAATTACTTTGATGACTCTGAATCAGAAGATTCGGGCTTGAAGTTAGCGTCAAATGTGAAAACGAGTTTTGTACCGTCTTTTTCCATTGTAATAACACCGTCTTTGAGTGTGTATGGAATGCTCTCGCTCCCTGCTGTAAAGTTCTTGTCATCGTATGTGAGCTCCTGCTCCTGACCGGCTGCAGAAAGCTTAGCCTTGCCGTCTTCTTTAAGAAGAATGTAGCCTTTGTCCATACCGACAGCGGCAAGAGTACTGCTGTCAAAGCTCATACCGCTTGCTTCTGCACTTGTAAGCTTGTAATAGCCGAGTGTTGAATTACCGCAGGCTGTAAGTGAAAGCACCATAAGAAGTGCCATAACAGCCGCAACGCTGATTGTGAAAATTCTTTTCATTTGTTTTTCCTCCGTTTTCCCTATCGGGATTTCTCATTTTTTCAGGCTTTGTGCCTTTGTCAGTGAATGACACGATTATTATAGCACAATGGCATAAACTTTTCAAGGTTATTTGTAAAAATATGTAAAAAAGCACCCTTTCGAGTGCTTTCCTCACCTAATATTCAGTTATCAGTTGAACCTTGACAAAAATGCCTGGGTTCTTGGATTTTGCGGATTGTTGATTACCTGTTCGGGAGTACCTTCTTCGGCAATTACACCGTCAGCCATAAAAATGATCTTGTCGGCAACATCTCTTGCAAACTCAATCTCGTGAGTTACAACAATCATTGTGCTGTCGGAGGTTTTAAGACTGCGGATAACATTAAGCACCTCACCCGTGAGTTCGGGATCAAGTGCGGAGGTAGGCTCGTCGAAGCAGAGAACATCGGGATTGAGCGCAAGCGCTCTTGCAATTGCAACACGCTGTTGCTGACCGCCGCTGAGGTTACACGGATATGACTCGCTCTTTTCGGAAAGTCCTACCCTTTCAAGCAAAGACTTTGCATTGCTCTTGATAATTTCATGAGCCTCTTTATAGCTTTTTGCGCCCATATATTCGCCTGTCTGCTTTATCTGCTCTTTTGCGGCAAGCTTTGGAGCAAGCATAATATTCTCGATAACCGTATATTGCGGAAACAGGTTAAATGACTGGAACACAAGTCCGAAATGAAGTCGTCTTTTTCTGATTTCGCTGTCGCTCTTTGCAGAGCTGTCATTGCTGTCAAAAAGCACTTTGTCATTGACGGAAATCTTGCCGTTGCCCGGAGTTTCAAGAAAATTAAGACATCTTAACAGCGTAGTCTTGCCCGAACCCGATGAGCCGATAATCGCAAGCACCTCGCCCTTTTTAAGAGAAAAGCTGATATCTTTCAAAACCTCTGTTTTGCCGTAGCTTTTACGGATGTTTTCAACATTTAACAAAGACATAACCTTTCCCCCTTAACCCTTGTAGTAATCGAGCTTTTTCTCGATGAATGAGAAAAGCAATGTGAGAATTCCGCAGAATGCGAGGAAGAATACTGCCGAATAGAAAAGCGGCCAGATGAGTCCCTGCATTGAGAAGTCCTTTGCTCTCATAAGAATTTCCGGAATTGCGATAACGCTTGAAAGCGAAGTATCCTTTACAAGAGTGATAATTTCGTTGCCCATGGGTGCAGTAATTTTCTTTACAACCTGCAAAAGCACAACCTTAAAGAAAATCTGCCCCTTTGTCATGCCGAGCACCTGACCTGCCTCGTACTGTCCCTTTGGAACAGACTCGATACCGCCACGGAAGATTTCAGAAAAATATGCGGCATAATTGATTATAAATGCGATAAGTGCGGCATTCATTCGTGCAAATGTCACACTGCCGTTTGACACAAGCGGCGGAACATAGAACACTACGAAAAGCTGGAGCATCAGCGGAGTACCTCTGATTATCCACACAAATGTTTTTGTCAGCCATTTTAACGGCTTGAATTTTGACATTGAACCCATTGAGATAATAAGTCCGAGCGGAATTGCCGCAAGCAGGGTTACAATGAAAATTATACAGTTTTCGCCGAATCCCTCAAGCAACTGACCGCTTACATTAAAAAATTGATCCATTTTATATACCACTCTATCCAAGTATTTTCAGTTTTGAATATATCAAAAGGCTTACAAATTTGAACCTGTAAATTTATAATCAATAAAAAGCACAACGGGCGAACATAGTCCGCCCTGTATGTACAAACTTATTTTAATTAAATTATTTCTTTTTTACAAGAAGAAGATCCTGAAGGCTGTACTTCTCCGCAATCTTATCAAGTGTGCCGTCATCGGCAACTGCCTGAATAGCATCGTTAAGCTTTTTGAGTGTTTCGGGGCTGTCCTTACGAAGTGCAATACCGTACTGCTCAGGTGAAAAGTCCTTGCCGTCAACAACCTTGAGGTCAGCGTAGTCAGAACCGCTCTTGAGTGTACCGATTGACATTACATAGTCGATAACCGCAACATCTGCTGTGCCTGACTTAACCTCGAGAAGAGCCTTAGCCTGTGCGTCAACAGAAACATACTTTGCACTTGAGAAGAACTCGTCTGTCTGAGCAACAGTTTCACCTGCTGACTTCTTCTCTGCAACTACTGTCTTATCCTTGAGGTCATCTGCTGACTTGATTTTGTCTGCAACATCAGATCTTGCAACCATAACCTGCTTGTTTTCCATATAAGGAGTTGAAATATCCATTGTTGTCTTTCTGTCGTCATCAATTGTAAGACCGTTCCAGATGCAGTCGATTGTCTTTGAGTTAAGCTCAACCTCTTTTGAATCCCAGTCAATTTTCTGGAACTTTGGAGTAACGCCCATTTTCTCGCAAACTGCCTCTGCAAACTCAGTTTCAAAACCTGTAAGCTTGCCGTCTGCATCAAGGTAGTTCATCGGCTCAAAATATGTAACACCAATAACAAGCTCTCCCTTGTTTGAGATATAATCCCAGTCTGTTGCAGAAGAACCGCAACCTACAAAAATTGACGCTGACATTGCACCTGCAAGAAGTACAGAAAGTAACTTTTTCTTTTTCATAATTATTCCTCCGTAATCTGATATACTCTCTACCTATGTTCTGCAAATCACCTTGCAAAACAATCTCTGTATATTATACATTAGTGTGTTAGCAAAGTAAAGTGTTTTCGAGAAATTTGCCGAAGAATTTTATTCCAATCGCAGGCATATTATTGCATAAAAGAATTATTCTTTAAAGAGGTGATTAATTTGTCGGGAAATCACAATAAAAATCACTTTGCGGCGGCATACATAAGGGTGTCAACCGAAAATCAAACTGAACTTTCACCGTCAAGTCAGCTAAAAATCATCAGAAAATTTGCAGATGAAAAAGGCTATCTGATTGATGAGGATTTTATTTTTCGTGACAACGGAATTTCGGGAAGATATGCCGACAAGCGGCCTGAATTTAACCGAATGATAAGCCTTGCAAAGCAAAAGCCTCCCATGTTTTCAGCCGTACTTGTCTGGAAATTTTCACGATTCGCCCGCAATCAAGAGGAAAGCATTTTCTATAAATCGCTGTTGAGAAAAAACGGTATTGAAGTCATCAGTGTGTCCGAACCCATTGATGACGGTCCTTTCGGCAAGCTGATTGAACGCATTATCGAATGGTCGGACGAATACTATTCGATTCGGCTTTCGGGTGAGGTAAGGCGAGGAATGACCGAAAAAGCCGAGCGTGGCGGTATCGTCAGCATTGCGCCCTTTGGCTATAAAGTGATAGACGGAAGGCTTGTGGTTGACGCCGAAAAAGCCCGGATTGTCAGTAAAATTTTTGCCGATTTTTTGAATAATAAAGATATAAATATGATTTGTGACAACTTGAATTCGTCAGAAATCAGAACCGCCAAGGGCAACCGCTGGGATTGCCGTGCCGTTGAATATATTCTGCAAAATCCCGTTTATATCGGCAAAATCAGGTGGAATCCAATCTGCAAAACGGGCAGAGATTTCTATAACGAAAATTTGATAATTTCAAACGGCACTCACGAACCTATTATTGATGAAGTAATTTTTGAACAAACAAGGCAAATATTATTCTTGAAAAGAATAATGAATAAAGAACATTCCCATAAACAAACCGAAATCAGATACATCATTCAAAATCTTGTCAAGTGTTCAAACTGCAATTCAACCCTCGTTCCGATTAAAAATAATTTTCTCCAATGCTCCGCCTACATTCACGGCAACTGCCATTCATCGCACAGCGTAAGAATTGAAAAGATTGAAAAAGTTGTAATTAAAGTAATCAATATTCTCAAAAAGAACAATTTAATCAATGATGCTTTCACTATTAAAGGAACTTATCCCTTAAAAATGCAAAACGACTTACTATCCATAATTACAAAAAGAATAATATTTGACCGCAAAGCCTCCCACCTCGACATATTTCTTAATCAAAATAAGTAACATTCTGCCATACGGCGGTCCGGATGGTGAGTTGGGTGCGTCATTGCGATATCTGAGTCAACGATTTGCAATGCCCTTGCCCGAACTCAAAGGCACTCTTACCGACATAGGCACAGAGGAACTTAATCATCTTGAAATGATCGGTGCAATAGTATATCAGCTGACGAAAGACCTCACCGAGGATGAAATCAAGGAACAGGGATTCGGTGACTATTTTGTTGACCACACAACTGGAATTTTCCCACAGGCGGCAGCAGGTTTTCCCTATACAGCTGCATCAATGCAGGTTAAAGGCGATCCGATAACCGACCTCCACGAAAGTATGGCGGCTGAGCAAAAAGCCCGAACAACCTACGATAACATTCTCAGATTCTGCGATGACTACGATGTAAAAGATCCGATTCGCTTTCTGCGTGCCCGTGAGGTTGTCCACTATCAGCGCTTCGGCGAAAACCTCCGCCTCTTAACGGATAAACTCAACGAAAAGAACTTCTACGCCTTCAACCCATCATTCGATAAAAAATGCTTTAAAAATGAATTGAAAAAGAAGAAGTAACCAATAATTCACAAAAAGACTCCCCATAGACTTCGCAATGAAATCTATGGGGAGTTTTGTATTTAAAACTTAAAAGTATCTTTCAAACCCAACCACTTTTTATCTTTATCGGAAAGATTTAGCGGAGTGCCGTCAACTGTGTAGCCATCTGAATCGGCATTGCCTTTGTACTCACCTTCAAGTTTCGGCCATTCTATGCCGATTTCGGGATCATTCCAAGCAAGTCCGCCTTCATCACCAGGGTGATAAAAATCAGTAACCTTATAGCAGAACTCCGCTACATCGCTCAAAACAAGGAAGCCGTGTGCAAAGCCCTCTGAAATGTAAAACTGCTTTTTATTTTCTTCGGTAAGTTCAACACCGTACCACTTGCCGTATGTCTTGCTGTCTTTTCTGAGGTCAACGGCAACATCAAACACACTTCCCTTGATTACACGCACAAGCTTATCCTGCGGATACTGCTTTTGAAAATGCAGTCCTCTCAGAACACCTTTGGTACTCATACTCTGATTGTCCTGTACAAACACCATATCAAGACCTGCCTCATGCATATCATTCTGATTGTATGTTTCCATAAAATATCCACGATTGTCGCCGTGAACTGTCGGTTCAATAACATAAAGTCCTTCAATAGGTGCTTTCGTAACCTTTATCTGTCCCATATTATTATCTCCATAACCAAAATTATATTTCATCCAAATATCTTTTCAAAGCATCCTGCCAATCGGGCAGAGGTGTAAAGCCGTTTTCAACAAGTTTTGTCTTATCAAGTCTTGAATTGAACGGTCGTTTAGCCTTTGAAATGCCATATTCCTCGGTTGTTACGGGATTTACATTTGTTGAATATCCTGCCTGTCTGAAAATTTCACAGGCAAAATCGTACCAACTAATATATCCGCCCTCATTTGTTGCATGGTAGTAACCGTATTTATCGGTTTCAATCATATCAACGAGAAGTCTTGCAAGGTCATAGGTATATGTCGGTGTGCCGATTTGGTCATTAACAACTCTGATTGTATCAAACTTTTTGCCTACTTTGAGCATAGTTTTGATAAAGTTGTTTCCGTTTGTGCCGAATACCCAAGCTATCCTGACAATAAAATATTTATTGAGAATCTCACTTACTGCAAATTCACCGTCAAGCTTTGACTGTCCGTAAATATTGAGCGGAGCATATTCCTTGCAATCAGGTTTCCAAGGCTCTGTTCCCTGTCCGTCAAATACATAATCGGTTGAAGTATATACCATTTTCGCATCAATTTCTTTGCAAATGCGAGCAATATTCTTCGTACCCTCAACATTGACAGCAAATACCTTGTCCCTGTTCTCCTCATCTTCTGCCGCATTAACAGCAGTCCATGCGGCACAATGAACCACAACATCAGGCTTTATCTCTTTAATTGTTTTTTCAACAGATTGGGCATTGGTAATATCAAGCCGTACATACGGCATTCCGACAATGGCAGTATTATCCTGCACGCCCGAATAACTATCGGCAATATCAGTTCCGATTCCGTCATATCCACGCTTCGCAAGTTCATTCATTACATCATGTCCAAGCTGACCTGCTACGCCTGTGACAAGTACCTTGCACTTTTTCACTCAATAGACTCCTTTGTCAAAAATATAAGAATATTTGTAGGTGTTTCCATTACGATAAATTGCCATTTGACTACCACCGCAAAGACCGGTTACTAAATAATCGCATTTACTCACGAGGTCAATTGATGACATATACTCAATCATTTTCAAATAATTATCATTCTCTCTGTCAAAATGTACTGCACTAATTCTGTCTGCATTAATATTGTCAAATATTTCATTAAAATATCTTCTCTTATTTTCTATTATCTTTCCAGGAAATTTCTTTTTAAATTCATCTGCAATATTACCATCCTCAGTTGCTAAATAAATATAATCTATACCATATTCATCCATTACTGAATCTAATTTGCAAAAAACCTCATCTATTGAAGGCTGTTTAGGATGACCTGTTGGTTTTGTTTTTGTATAGTCTGTGCTCCTCATTACACAGGCTACAACCTTTTTACCTTTTATTAATTTATTATATTCAGCATCAATGTACTTTGAAACCTCATTATTGTATTTAACAAATCTGTTAAATATCTTATTCCAAAAAGAAATCATTTCTTTATTGTAACAATCACTAAAAGAAGGATGAATAGACGATACTTGAATTGGGCATTCCTCTGTAACAGTTATATTTGATACATTTTTCTTAGTAAAAGGTTGAAAATAAAACATATCCCATAAACTAACATCATCCTTATAGTATTCTTGTGACTCGTGCGGATAGCAAGAAACTATCGGTAAGTATCCCCTATCAAGGCACCAAAGAATCAGAGATAACATATCCTTCACAAAGCAAAAATTGGCAATTTTATATTCCCAAACACCTCTTTTTATTAAGCAATATTTGTTTTTCTTTTTTACTTTATTTATATAATTATCAGTGTCATTAATCAAAGGTGATTCTTTAAGAAAGCGTTTATAATAGACCTCATCAGAGAAGTCTGATAAAAATGATATTCGGCTTTTCTTAAATATTGGATACAATTTCACAAACAAACTATAAGGGATACACCTTAGGGTAAGTTTAACTACATTTCCTAATCCCATATTAACATTTCTCCCTAAAATAAAATCATATAATATGTCAATTATCTGTTATCATACATTTTTTCGTAGTAGTTCTGATATTCTCCGCTGATGATTGTTTCCCACCATTCACGGTTATCGAGATACCACTGAATTGTCTTTTTAATGCCGTCCTCAAACTTGGTTTCCGGCAGCCAACCCAACTCGTTATGAATCTTAGTCGGGTCAATTGCGTAACGCATATCGTGACCTTTTCTGTCTGTTACATAAGTTATAAGGCCTTCAGGTTTGTTAAGCTCCTTGCAGATAATCTTAACAATATCTATATTTCTTTTTTCATTATGACCGCCGACATTATAAACCTCACCCACTCTGCCATTGTGGATAATAAGGTCAATCGCTTTGCAATGGTCCTCAACATAAAGCCAGTCACGAACATTCAAACCCTCACCGTAAACAGGAAGCGGTTTGTCCGCAAGAGCATTGGCAATCATAAGCGGAATGAGTTTTTCAGGGAAATGATAAGGACCGTAGTTGTTTGAGCAACGGCTTATTGTTACGGGCAAACCATATGTTCTGTAATAAGCAAGCACAAGAAGGTCTGCACCGGCTTTTGATGATGAATACGGACTGCTTGTGTGAATCGGAGTTTCCTCTGTAAAGAAAAGGTCAGGTCTGTCAAGCGGAAGATCGCCGTAAACCTCATCGGTAGAAACCTGATGATAACGCTTGATTCCGTACTTTCTGCAAGCGTCCATAAGCACAGCAGTACCCTTGATATTTGTATCAAGAAAAACTTCCGGATTTTCAATTGAACGGTCAACATGGCTCTCTGCGGCAAAGTTGACAACCATATCGGGATGTTCTTCTTCAAAAAGCTTGTAAACAGCATCCCTGTCTGTAATGCTTTCTTTCACAAAACGGAAATTCGGATTATCCATAACAGGAGCAAGCGTTGAGAGATTGCCGGCATATGTAAGGCAATCAAGACATACGATTCTGTAATCGGGATATTTTTTGAGCATATGAAAAACGAAGTTTGAGCCGATAAAGCCCGCTCCGCCTGTAACTATTATTGTCATGATAAATTCTCCTCATTAAGCGTCAAGATATTTGCCGTTAAGCACATCAAGAAGGTATTGACCGTACTGATTTTTCTTAACTTCCTCGTAAACCTTCATCACATCTTCCTTAGAAATCCAACCGTTAAGGTAAGCAATTTCTTCAAGACAGGCTATTTTTCTGTGCTGATGAGTTTCGATAGCCTTTACAAAATTAGTTGCATCGACAAGGCTCTCATGGGTGCCTGTGTCAAGCCAAGTGAAGCCCTGTCCGAGAAGTTCAACATTCAAGGCATTATTTTCAAGATAAATTCTGTTGAGGTCGGTTATTTCAAGTTCGCCTCTTGCGGAAGGAGTTAGGTTTTTCGCATACTCAACAACCCTGTTATCATAGAAGTACAAGCCCGTTACGCAGTAATTTGACTTCGGCTTTTCAGGCTTTTCTTCAATAGAAACAGCCTTGCCGTTCTTGTCAAATTCAACAATGCCAAATCTTTCGGGGTCATCAACATAATACCCGAAAACAGTAGCTCCGTTGCCTTTTTTCGCATTTTCAACTGCAGACTTTAATCTCTCGTTAAGACCGTGACCGGCAAAAATATTATCGCCGAGTACCATTGCAACATCATCATCGCCGATAAAATCAGCTCCGATTATGAATGCCTGAGCAAGTCCGTCAGGACTCGGCTGAACGGCATATGTAAAATTAACGCCAAACTGATGACCGTCGCCGAGAAGATTCTCGAAACGAGGGGTATCCTGCGGCGTGGAAATAATCAAAATATCACGAATGCCAGCATTCATCAAAACAGACATGGGATAATAAATCATCGGCTTATCATATATCGGCAACAGTTGTTTAGATGTTACCTTTGTCAATGGGTAAAGTCGAGTCCCCGACCCACCTGCTAAAATTATACCTTTCATAGAATCACCTCTAATTTCAATTTATATGTAATAAATTACATATGTTATTAGAAAACTTAGAATATTTACGAGTAAGTTTTGGATAAAATAAATCAAACAACTTTAAAAACGGTTTTTCAACAAACCGTATTCTAAGGAAATCAATAGCCGAGCAAACTATGTATATTGCAAGGACGCATCCTACTGAATGGGCAAAAATCCATTCTGAATTAAACATTCCAACGTTATTACATATTTCGCACCACAACCATTGTCTCATTTCGTCACTATTCGCATGAATGAGTAAAACACCAAAAGTTGATGCAGCAACAGTATTTATAAACCTGTTATATTTTAGATTTAAATTTTTAAACATCAAAAACAGACTTAAGGATGTTAATACCGCTAGTAATTTATTTGAATCCACAATAAAACAATATGGATTACCTATAAATAAATACCCAATTACGACAGAACTTGAAGCTAAACAAACAAAAATTATACTAAAAATAATCCACATGTTTCTTATAGTAAATATTTTTTTAGGATAGAGTCTTATATACGATGAGATAAAATAAAGTACAATAAACCAAGACACATAATTCATCGTTACCGAGAAAAATGGTACACTTGCTAAAAACACATAAAGAAAAGTGCTTAAAATTATAAGCTTAATATGTTTTCTTTCATTAATATTTTTCAACAACACATTGAGAAAAGGAATAAACAAAAAGAAGATCAAATAGGCACTTGTAAAGCCGTCAGACACATTTTTTACAGGAATAAACAAAGATAAGACATGAGATATTGAAAGTTTACCATATCCGAAGAATATGAAAATCATGCCAATAACAACTTTATAAAATAATATTTCTCCTAATAGTTTAACAAATTTTCGTGCTGTAATGTTTGATTTACACATAAAATATCCGGTTATAAACACAAAACAGTTAATGCCTATCTTTCCCCAGGCACCAAATAAAAGCAAATATATATTTTTTAGAGAAATAGATGACTGCAAAATTTCATTCTTTAATCCTGAATTAACAACATAATGATGTGCCACAATCATAATCATTGTGATTATCCTAAATAGTTCGAGATTTGAATCTCTCTTTTTGGTTGTTAAAGTCTCACTCATTCCTTCCTCATCCTCTCTATTTATTTTTGTAATCAATTATAATATTGCAAATCCTGTCAACATCATCAAGCGGTAAATCTGCATACAACGGCAAAGTCAGAACTCTGTTGCTTATGTGCAATGCAACAGGTGTTTTGCTGACATCAAATTGACCGTTAAAACATTCAAAAGTATTTGTTAACGGATAAAAATACTTTCTTGCACAAATATCATTTTCTGCAAGCTTTTCAAACACTTCATTTCTTGTTGCACCAAAAACTTTTTCATCGAATACAACGGGAAAATATGCGTAGTTCGGAACAACATCTTTTTGTATGGGTGAAAGCTTAATACCGTCAACATTTTCAAGATTCGCCCTATATCTTTCAACAACTTTCCTTCGTTTTCCGATTTCTTCTTCAATATGTTTTAAATTACAAATGCCCATTGCGGCAGAAAACTCATTCATTTTAGCATTTGCACCAACGGCATCCACTACCTCAGGACCTCTAATTCCAAAATTTTTAAGTCTGTACAAATCAAGACCAAATTCGGGATCTTTGAAACAAGCCGCACCGCCCTCAATGGTATTGAACACCTTTGTTGCATGAAAACTAAAGCAGGAAACATTGCCAAAACCGCCTATTCCCTTGCCTTTGTATCTCACACCAAAAGTATGTGCGGCATCGTAAATAACCTTCAAACCGTATTTATCTGCAATTTTCTGAATTTCTTCAATATTGCAAACATTACCATAGACATGAACCGGCATAATAGCACAGGTTTTATCGGTTATAAGGCTTTCAATCTTTGTAACATCAATTGTATAATCATCAGAATTTATGTCGCAAAAAACGGGTGTCAAGCCGTTACGCACTATTGCGTGCGTAGTTGATGCAAAGGTAAACGGAGTTGTTATTACCTCTCCCTGCAATTTCATAGCCTGCAAAGAAAGTTCAAGTGCCATATGACCATTTGTAAATAAGTCAATATTTTCAACGCCAAGATAATCCTTGAGTTGTGCTTGAAGTTTCTTGTGCTTTGGTCCCATATTGGTAAGCCAATGTGAATCCCAGATGTCTTTTATTTCTTCTATGTATTCCTCAAAATCAGGCATTGAGGAACGGGTTACTAAGATTTTCATAAATGCTCCTTATTCTGAAATATCAGAATCTTCCCAAATCTCGTTCAAGTTTCATATCAATAAGCATATCAATATAATTATATTTTGGTTTGTACCCCAAATCTTTAACTGCGTTTGAAATATCCATTATATACTGCGGTGCATTATGTTTGTCAGGTCTGAATACGATTTTTGATGTTTTTTCTTCTGAAAAAACATCTATCATACCCTGAATTTGTGATAACAGAGAAACACCTACACCGGTACCCACATTATAGTGCCCATAACTCACATCAGTAAGACAACTGAGATAGAGCATCTGGCAAAAATCCTTGACATAGACCATATCTTTTTCTCGGTTTGGATCTCCCCACACTTCAATATCTTCACCTTTGGTTGCCTTATCGATCAATATCCTCCATGCGCACTTTCGTATTATACCGTCAACATAATAAGAATCATTATGTGACCATAAATATACCGTTGGCAATCTGAAGATAAACGCTTTAATACCATACATGATGTGATAGCATTTAATAAGTTCAACAGCTGTATTTTTACTTACAACATAAACAGAATGATCTGTTCCATAATTAAATTTTGGAGACATATCAGGTTTTAACAATATATTATCCTCAGCCCTGTCTTTTATATCTCCAAAGCTCTGCGTAAAAATAACCCTATCAACATTGTTGTCTTTGCAAAATTCAAGAACATTTAAAACACCTAAAATATTTGTGTTTAAATATTCCTCCGGATGGTATCCGACCATTCTCGCAGGCATTAACCCAGCAAGAATAATAACTGCATAAATATCCTTAGGTAATTTTTGAAAATCTTCTTTTTTGCAAATATCTAACTTTAAATATGTAAAATTCGGTATATCACTGCCAAAGTTAAAATCGTGTCTTCCTGTACCAATAATTTCAAAATTTTCACTGCCGTTTTCGTTAAAATAATCAATCAGATACCTCCCGATACCTCCGTTTGCACCAAGTACTAATATTTTTCTCATTATTATTACCATACCTTTCCGCTTTACTACAAGACACAAAATAAATGAAAGCGACTTGTGTAGTAAAACTAAATCAAATTTGTTAGAACGTGCTAGGGGGAGCCAACACACTACAGAACACATAGAAATAAATAGACTCAGTGAATACTGAACCGAATAATATGCGTGTTGGATACTCTTTCAAGCACTTATATTAGGGCATTGGATCTTGTAAACTTATCTTTGGAGAGAGACTACTCAAGCTTTCAGTGAGTGTCCAGTTCCTGTCTGCATTCTCAAAATTAATCTTTGTGAGTGATGTGTTATGTTAAAAATCGTTCATCCAACATATTGTGGAATTGATATTCGCAAAACATTTATCTATTGCTTTATTGTAACAACAAATAGCAAAAAAATAACTTCTTACAAACGCAAGCGTTTTTCAACATTTACTTATTCAGTGTACTCTCGCTGTAATCAAAAGGAAACAAGCACCACGAAATTCGTAACCGTTACCTTGCTCTAAAAAAGCAGAGGTAGTAAGAAAGTCATTGTCGCTATCACTAGTACTTTGCCTACTGTCATTTACAATATTCTAAAAAAAAATAAAGGCTACAATCCTGATTTTTAAAAAACGATTTTCCGCCACAACACAGAACCATTAGTTTTGATGAAACTATATTTAACTTCGAAGGTAAAGTTATATCATTGCTAATTGATTTTTACATTTATTTTTTTGTATCCTTTGATAGCTTGTTTCCTTGTGCCTTTTTATGTATCTTTTAAATCACGTCCTTTCAAACTTTACTCCTTATTTTACAAGTTATAGCAATTTAATTTTTAACCAATCATCTAAATGATTAGTAATATCATCCAATTCCTCTCGACTGTTGAATTGAAGAAACATATCACCCAAAGACATATTAGCACCGGTAAGCGGCATAACCCTAATACCTTTTGAAATACATAAATCTAACATATTTAAATAATTCTTTTGAATATTTTCATCAATGGAAATTTCATCAAATATACCACTTTGATTGTGTGTAGGATGAATTACCATTTCACACCAATGACCATTACATTTAGTCTGTTTTATTTCTAACAATGGTAATCCAACAGCTTTCCTAACTTCATTCTCTATCAAATTTACACCAAAAGCCATTTCCTCAAGTTCAGCAATTTTGCAACCGCCACCTCGTGGTGAAACCTCCATAATATACGGTTTCCCATCTATACCAACACAAGCCTCAATATTATAAATACCGGTCGTTAAGCCTAACAAATCAATAAGCCTTTGAATCTCATGAGTTAAATAGTTTTGGTGATTTATTTTCATAGATGACGGCCAAATAATTTTAGTGGGTGTATATGGATTAGCGGCCTCTTTATCAAACAATTGATCTGAATATGTCATAAATTGTATTTTTCCATCTATTATAAATGGATCAGCACTTGAGTGATAACCATCAAATGTAATAAAATCTTCAATAATAAAGGCTCCATTGATTGATGACTCAATAGCTTTATCAATTGCTTCTGCAAGACATTCAGGGGTATCAACACGTTTAACGCCTTTACTTCCGGCAGAATCAACAGGCTTTACTATAACCGGCCAGTTAAAATAATCTAAATCATCAAAAGGTTTCTTTTTATCTAAATACCTTTTGGAGTGTGGAACATTAAAACCATTATCCTCAAGAAACTTCCTAAAAAGTCCTTTATCTTGTAAAATCTTCGTTGCCTCATACGATGATTGAAATGGCAAATTCATTTTTTCAGCTATGTACGAAGCCGTAACTACCCCGGGATCACAAGCAAAAGACATAACACCATCTATTTTGTTTTCCTCTGCTATCTTTAAAACTGCATCTTTTTCAATAATACTCACATTACAATATTTATCTGAATATTTATGAGCAATATTGTTCGGAAGATAGTCACACGTAATAACGAATATACCTAAATCGTGTGCTTTTTTTATTACTGGTAAAATATACCTTGAACCGCCAAGCAATAACAATTTTTTCATTATTCTCATCACACCTTTTTATCATATAAGTTCGCAACGAAAGGCAAGTATACTTTTAACTTAATGTAAAGCCTATCTTTAGAACTCTCTTCTTTAAAAAACTTTCTATACTTTTTATTAACTATTTCTTTAAAATTTCTTTCTTCCTTAAGGCAATCGTAATAATATTTAACAAATCTTTCAGAAAACTGTTCACAATAATTATGATATTTATAATCAGTGTACTTATCAAAAGTATTTATCATATCAATAAGTCCTTGATTATATTTTTTCCTTTTCTCTACAGTAGCCACACCCATAGTGGTTGTATAACTGCCAACAGCATTTCTACGATAGCAAGACATTTCACCGTTAATGTAATAAATATTTCCCTTTGTACAAAAATACAAAAGCATTGGCCAGTCGCCAACAGGAGATACCTTTCTGAACTGTGGAGGATTAATAATGTATTCATAGTAATCTTCTTTTAAAAACATATATGAAGATGTCTGAAAAGCATACTCGGAAATTGCAAGTTTTAAAAAGCCTTCTATATCAATGGCAGAACTTTCAAAAGGAACACTCGGATGTGTTAAATTCAGAGAAGTACCATCTTCATCAACATCTCGAACCGTACACACACAGCACTTACTTTCTGTATTGTTTTCCAGAGCATCAACCTGTTTTTGTAATTTTAATTCATCAGTCCAAAAATCATCACCTTCACAGAATGCCACATATTTTCCCCTACATTTAGCACACATAATTTTACTGAGACTGACTCCTTTTGAATACTGATTCTCTTTTTGATAAATCGGCTTAATTATATCCGGATATTTATTCTCATATTCACGAATAATGTTTGCAGTATTGTCAGTTGAAGCATCATCATGCACAATTACTTCAAACTTGAAATTGGTTTTCTGCATAACAAAGCCATCAAGACATTGTCTTATATATTTTTCGTGATTATATGCCGTGCACAGAATTGACACCATTGTTTCATTATTGTCCACTAAAAAATCCCCTAACATATATTTTAGATTATCTTTTAACTCTTCCGGATTTATCGCCGTTCATAAGGCGACTTACTTCTTCAACGGTTATAAGATTATAGTCGCCCTCTATTGAATGTTTAAGGCAACTTGCAGCAACCGCAAAATCAATTGCTTTTTGATTGTCAAAATTGTTAATCAAACCATAAATCAAAGAAGCGGCAAATGAATCTCCTCCGCCTACTCTGTCAACAATCTGTATTTTATAATTATCTGAAAGGAAATATTCATTTCCGTCAAATAACATACCTGACCACTCATTATAGTTTGCATTAACAGATTTTCTGAGTGTAAAAGCTACATATTTAAATGAAAACATATTGCAAAGCTGTTTTGCTACATCTTTATAACCATCAATATCAATCCTACCGGAATTGACATCACTTTTAACAGCTGATATTTCAAAAACATCATTTGCATCTTCTTCGTTTGCAATACAAACATCAACATATTTACAAAGTATGGTCATTGTTTCTTTCGCTTTTTCTTTTGTCCAAAGCTTATTTCTGTAATTTAAATCACAGCTTATTCTAATACCTTTTTCTTTTGCTTTTTTACAGGCTATTTCGCATATCTCTGCAATTTCTTCACCAAGTGCAGGTGTAATACCTGTAAAATGAAACCACTCAGCATTTTTGAAGATATCATCCCAATTAAAATCACTTTTGCTTGCTAATTGTATTGCAGAATTTGCTCTGTCATAAATAACCTGTGATGGTCTTTGAGAAGCACCTTTTTCAAGATAAAAAAGGCCTAATCTGTCGCCTCCACGGACAATACCTGTTGTGTCAACACCATACTGTCTCATAGAATTTATACAAGCCTGTCCAATTGGATTATTCGGAATTTTTGATATAAATCTAACATTTTCACCCAAATTTGCAAGACCAACCGCAACATTCGCCTCAGCACCTGCAAACGTAGCGTTAAATTTATTCGACTGCAAAATTCTTTCATAACCCTCAGGTGTCAATCTTAGCATAATTTCTCCAAAGGTAACTATTCTCGACATATAATTCACCTATTCTCTGTACATTGAATCAGTAATAAAATCAATATTCATAACTTGTTTTAAAGATTGCAAATGATTTGCAATTGCGTTACTTCTGGATAACAACTCGTCAAGAGATGCACTGTTTACCAAACTATCGTTATAATAGTTGTCCATTCTGTTAACCGTGAAACCGTCAAAGCCTGCAAGTGCAACATCTTTTACCCCAAGCTTCTGCATAAGATTTAACAGCATAATACCCGAATTATCTGTAATTATCGGGTCGTCGGTGATATAATCACCGTAATTGACAGTCAATGTTTTTTCAACATTTTTAAATTTAATGTTAGATGTAACGATAACCTTTTTCAGATTTTTATTATCATCAATAAGCTGAGCGATACTTGTAAATCTTTTTAAATTTCCTACAAAAGCAATATCAATAGGTATAATATCTGTAATAAAATTAACAGATATTACAATCGGATTTTCGTTTTTCCAATACTGCTTGATTTTATCCTTTTCGGTTAATAAAGACTTTCCGGGTGCCAAAATAAGTATTTTTCTGTTTAAAAGTAATTCTATCAGTTCTTTTTTTGCATCATTATCATCAACAACATTTTCTTGATATGACACATACAATTTTTCAATATACTCTCTGTCATAAAAAGTTCTTTTACTATCATCCATAGAAGCCAAAATATTATATATATCTCTAACACTAATAGTTTGTTTGTCTAAAAGATAAGAAGCATAATTTGGATGACAATTATTTATGGATGCAATATAAAACGGAACTGAATACCCCCATGGACTTTTAATAAATACACTCATCAAGTGTTCATCAATTATTTCCAATATAGGTAATAAGTTGTAATTATGTGAGTAATTGTCATTAAGATACTTAGTAATCAATTCAGTACAAAGGTTTCCTGCTCCCCTGCCCATTCCGTAAACAGAAGAATCAATATATATAGTCCTGTCCGTATCAAGTTCCATAAGAATCTGGGCATTTGAAAATGAAAGCTGCATATTGTTATGGCTGTGAAAACCAATGGATATTTTCTCTGAAAGATTCTTGTCAAAAATATCGTACATTTTAACAAGTTCCTGCTTAGTCATTGTACCAAAAGAATCCACCATATAAACAGACTCCGGAAGAAAATCGTTGACTAAATCAATCAATTGCTCTATTTCATCATCTGAGTATGTAAGAGTAACCATTGGTTGTACAAATGTCACATATCCCTTTGCCTTGATTTGTTTACATATGTTAATGGCCTGTACCATATCTTTTTTATGAAAAGCAAGTCTTATGCCGCTGATGAGACCGCCGTCATATGGCGGTAAATCATCAATATTATACTCCCCATAATTCATCATAAGTACCATCAATGTGTTTTCTTCTTTACTTGTACATTCAAAAGTGACATCATCTATGTTGCGAAAAATCGACTTATTTTCGTCAGTTTCTTTTGTCTGGCTTAAAAATCCGCACTCAATAACATCAACTTTAGATGAAAGCAACTGAGTTATAATATTGTCAATGCTTAATTTACCGAAATTCCAATTGTTTACATAACCGCCGTCACGAAGTGTGCAATCCAATACTTTTATATTACCCATAACTATTCCCTGTTTTTAATAATTGAATTATAAATAGCGTTAGCTATCTCGAAATCCTCAGGTTCATCTATATCACAAGCCTCAATTTTTGACACTTCAACAAGATAAGGCTTATGACCAACCCTGCGATGTTTCTTTACCATTAAATCTTTTGTATAAATAAAGAAACCACTTGTTTCGGAATACATAACATCAAGATCTTGCGTGCGAGGAATTCGTTCAAGGTTGTAGTTAAATGGCTTATTGTCTTTCCACAAGAATTCCTGAATTTTTGATACAGACAGAGATGAATCATATTCCCCTGATTGAACTGCTGCAATGCCTTTTTCAATACTCTCCGATGAAATAAAGGGTGCAGTTGCGTGCGATAACACATAAATATCCGCATCTACATTATCTGCAAATGATGTAAGTACATCTGTTATGCTTGTAGAGGACAAATCAAGCCACTCTTCTCTCTTCAAGTATTTAACATTCTTCGGGAGATACTCACATATTGCTTCATTACTGCAAAACACATAAATTTCATCTATATTCTTGACTTTAGAAAGTGAACTCAACACATATTTAATGAGTGGTTCCCCATTGTCAAAACATTTGGTGTTTTTTCCGGGAAGCCTTTCATTATTCATTTTAATCGGTACAACAGCTACTGTTTTCATTTTTATTTACCTCTAATTCTTTGAAAATTTCATCTAAATTAACCCTCGGAAAAACCTCAAGTGCACCGCCTCGAGTTGCATTGTAAACTTCCATATCAATATCACCGTTTTTTATATGATAATCAACAGAGAGAAACGCTCTGTTCATTTCAAACACAGCTGGAATAATCAGATTATCAGTTTCATCATTTCTATATTTATCACTGAAATAATCACTCTTAACCTTATCGTTTGTAACAATATTTCCGTTCTCATCTTTTATGGCTCTATATGTCTGATCAAATCCAATCATATACATTTTTCTAAAACCCATATAATACGCAATTTGAAAACCGGTATATGCAACGGTCGGAGAGTCGTTCACTAAAGCAGATATATCTTTAGAAAACCCAAAATATTTTGTCTCACTATCTACTGTTTTAAAATAATATGCTCCCGGAATATTAATGTTCTTATACCACTTCCATCTTATTGGATAAAATCGATATGGTAAATCAAGTTTTTTAAATTTTTCTTCCATACCATAAGTAACATTTTCATCTTGAGAAATATAGTATGTTGGACGCCACGGAGTTTCATCAAATGCACAAAATACTCTGTTAAACGCAAAGGTTGGAATATTTAATTTATTCAATTTAGTGAGATCCTCAATTTTAAGAGATGGGCCGTTACCGATAATAAAACAGGTTTCACCTTTGTGTATATCTTTGAATTGTTTTAACTTTTTTCCATAAAATGATTTATCAAAATTGTTATAAATTCTCGTCTGATTACGAGCAATTATTGACTTTATAGGATGCATAAATCAAGCCTTCTTTTTTCTGATTAAACTAAATATTTTTCTGACAGGTGCTCTAAAAATGTCTTTTTCATAATCATTCATTACCAAGAACCATGACAAAATACAGTATATAATTGTATATAAAATTATTCCTGTAATCAAAAAATAAGGATTATAGAAATTGATAAATTGAGCAGAAATCAAAACTATAGCAGTCATAATGACAGGTATTATATATATCTTCGATACTTCTTTCCAAAATCTCGGAATGTTTAATTTAATCTTTTTCCAGTAGTACCAGTTCATAACAAATCCCTGTCCTATAATAAGTGCTATACCTGTCATCAATGCAGCTCCTACTACACCCATAATCTGCATCAAAAACCATGTTCCGACTACATTTGAAATTGCAATACCAAGATATACAAGTGATCTAAATCTATGTTTATTTTTGGCAATTATAGTTGACAAACATACACTCTGAACCAAAGGAATCATATTTGGAATCATCATTAATATTGCAACCCAGTAGGCATCAGCATACTCTGAACCGGCATACCAATCAATAAAAGGTTGTCCAAAAGCGACAAAACCGCATACAATCAAAGAAACTATGTAACACTGGAGTCTACCCGTCTTTATTGCTAAAGAAGTCATTTCTTCGTTACTTGCATTATTAAATACCATTTTATTAACTTTTGGTGTCAATAATGACGATATTCCCTGTGCGGCAGAAAACACTATACCGTTAAATACACCGCCTACATTATAAACAGCAACACCAATTGTTGCCAAAGCCGGTACAGCACCAATCATAACAGCGTCAGTTGCATTATATAACTGATTAACTACATTGGCAAGAAATATCCAAAATGAAAAGAGAAGAATTTCTTTCAGCAGATGTTTAGGTGGTTTCTTATAGTCTGCCTTAAGATTCAATACTTTTCTCATGTAAATATAATAGCAAAGCCTGATTATTATATTTACTACCAAACTTGATACAGTCATTCCTATAGATGCAAAGCCAAAGAACAACACAACAAGATTTATGATTGGCATTACACATGTAGAGGCTATATTCATTGATTGCAAAAAAACAAATTTTTCATGAGCAGTAACAACAGAAACCTGCGGTGTCATCAAAAAACTTAATGCAGTATTACATACTATCAAAAATACAAGAATTTTCATTCTTGACAATTCATCACTCGAAAGTGATGCAGAATAAAATATATCTATAGAAAAGACAAGTGCAGTTCCTACAACAAAAGCTGCTATTGAGATTACCTGAAAAATTCTAGTAAACAATCCAAGTATCCTCTGCTCCGCTTCTTTTCCCTCTTGTTCTCTTGACTTAATTAAATATCTTGTAATTGCTGAACCAAGACCAAAAGAAATCAAAGTCAAATAGCTTGTAAAACTACTAGCTAATTTATACAATCCATACTCACTCTGTCCAAGAAGAGAAAGCATTATAGGTGTGTAAAATATCGGAATCAAGTTTCCTAATCCTAAATTAACATAACTTAGCACAACACCAGCTCTAAGTTGATTTACTTTTTTCTTCATATTTTCTCCCTCTTTTTAGTCATCAATAAAACATACAAACAATCCAACTAAAATCGCAGAGTTTATTCTGCTATTGTTTTATTTTTTAATTCGCAAATTGCAATAGCAAGTTGAAACAATTTTTTGAGAATATCATGTTCATTGAAGTAGATACTTGTAAGTCGCCGCAGTAAGAAATGTTGTATCAAACATTTAAGTAGCGTATATTCTATCTAACTGAGTTTCAAACAGCTCCTCAGGCGTGTGATAGTTAAGAATTTTTCTTGGCAGTCCATTGATTACATCTGAAAAGAATAGTATGTCTTCCGTCTTATAATCACTCATGCTCTTTCCTTTAGGAATAAATCATCTTAACATTTTATTATGACATTCATTAGTTCCTTTTTCACATAATGTGTATGGATGGGTAAAGTACACAGATGTTCCGTTATTCTCTATTTTAGACAGATTGGAAAACTCAGAATCATTGTCGCCTGTGATACTTTTAAACACTTCAGACTTCTTATTCCCAAATTGATTCATTAAATTTTGTAAGGCTTCATCAATAGCCAACGAAGAGTGATCCTTCACCTTTATCCACAATAACATTCGTGTTTGTCTTTCGACTATTGTCATTATAGTCGGTTCTGTATCTTTCTTTTTGCCAAGTACACTGTCTATTTCCCAGTAACCGAATTCTTCTCTTGAATTTACTGTTTCAGGACGTTCTTCAATGCTTTTACCCAGTATTCTCCTGTTTTTTCGTGCATTCGAAGATTTAGTGTTTCGCTTAGGCTTTTCCGGTAAATCTATGTTTTTGATTGGCAGTAAGCCCAAATCCACATAGTTGTAAAGAGTTTTGGTGCATACCATTTCATCAGGTGAAAACAGATTGTTTTCTTTGGCATATCCTACACTGGCATCTAACGACCAACCTTTTTTGGAAACATTTCGAATACATAATTGAGAAATTCAACACATTCAAGGCAACGGTAATTCCTTTTACTATTTACTCTCATGTCTTTGTATTTCGGTTCAGCTATATCAGGCTTATACCTTTTGATTTTGCCGTTATACAAATACACAGTTCCACACTGTACCTCTTTATTGATTGTATTGTACGGACGATGAAGTTCTTTGGCTATTTTATAAATCGACCAATGGTCTATATTAAGCCTGATTGATATATAGTATCGTTCTTCTCTTGTTAAGTGTTGACCTTTCTTGTTTGTTGGTGTAAAATTAAGTGTATCCATAGTGACGGTTTCCTTTCGGATTTTTGTTGTGGTAACTTAATTCTACTACGAAATCGTTTCTATGGATATTCTTTTTTTATTGTTTCATCTTCATTTTACAATCTGCGTTATTTTTAATTTAATTTATTTAACATTTTATCTAATAATAAAACAAGCTTACAGTTCTTCGTTCGATATGCAAATTTATAAGCCGGATTGATATAGCAATCTGAATTGTTTAAGGACTGCACAAACTCCTTGCTTTTCATAATAGAGTTATTATATCTGATTTTATCTTTTTTAGTAGCCTTATTTTTCTCGCTAAAAGTATTTTTTAATACAACTTCATATTTATAAAAACAGGCATTAAAATACTTCTTTACTTGTTCCTCACTACAGTTCCAATTAACAATAAAACGGTGCATAGTGCTATTGATTGTTTTATATATTTCAAACATATTAGGGTAGTATTTCTGTGATAAACTGCAGTCACTTACCTGAACATAACTATACAGCTTTTTCGGAATCACAAAAATTTTACCATTTGTACAGTCAAGGTATTGAAAATTAAATATTAAATCCTCCCCAAGTGATAGGTTTGAGTCAAATGTCAATCCGTTTTTTAAAATTGTTTTTCTATCATACAATTTGCATACCGGTCCTGCATCAAGCCATTTTTCATGCAGAGTCATAATATCTTTTACAGAGTATATATTTTTATTGTCATCAACAATTAGATTTCCACCCGTACTATCATAATCGGTTACTGTTTGAAAATAGCACCATATATTATCAAATTCAGGATGTTCAGATTTAGTTTTGATTAAAATTTCCAAATAGTTTTTATTAACATAATCATCACTGTCAACAAAGCATATATATTTACCCTTTGCAGCATCAATACCACAGTTTCTTGCCGAAGACACACCACCGTTTTCTTTATGTATAACTGTTATTCGATTATCTTTTTTGACATATTCATCACAAATTTTTCCGCTGTTGTCAGGAGAACCGTCATCAACAAGGATAAGCTCAAAATCTTTATATGTTTGATTTAAAATGCTGTCAATACAATAATGCAAAACATTTTCAACTTTGTAGACAGGCACTATGGCGCTAACTATCGGCACTTTACCACCTACTATCTTTATTATGTTCTGTTTATAAAATGCCCAAAATAAGTCATATTTCCGTTTTTATCTTCATTATCAAATGGAATACGCCAAGAGAGCTTAAAGAAATTAGTATTCGATTCATTTATCAATTTGTCATATTCCTTTTGATTAAAAGCTAAATTCATACGGGCTTGCAGTTCTTCAATCTTTTCGTTATTGTATGGTAAGTTATCAATCAAAGATCTTGCTTCTGGTAAGTTATTGTAAACCAATCTTATAAAATAATCTACTAATAAATAATCTATTAGATAATCATTTTCTTTCCAGTATTCAAAAAATAAATTTTTTACGACAGATTGCACAATTCCTTTTCTGTGACAGCCATTCAAAAAAGAGGTCCACTGATATTTTGAAACATAACCACAGTCACGGGTATTTCTTTTGCAACTATAAAATCCATACTTAAAAATATCTTCCGGTATTTTATTTGGTATAAAAACTGTAGCATCAATCCACAAACCACCGCAATCAGATAATAAAGTCATTCTTATTATGTCTGACAACTGAGCATTAGTTATTATTCCGCTTTCATATTTACCAATAATATAATCAGGTAATTTGCAATAATCTAATAGATTTTCATTTGTAAGAACCACTACAGGATGATTTGTAGATTTTTTTATGCTACATATACACTTTTTTACTAATTCCGGGGCTTTTTCTTCTCCTTGCATCCATAAAACCCATATCGGAGCTAATTCATCGTATGTATCTTCAATTTGAGTTTTTTCATACTTCTCCAAAACAAAAAGATATTTCTTTTCTAAATATTTTAGAATGGTTTTATGTTTTAAACTCGTAAAATAATTTCCGATACATGTTTTATTAAACAAAACTGATAAAAAGTTATACAACGATAATTTTATATAGCCATGAACCATTTGATTGATCATAACTTTAAATGGATTTACTACTCTATTATTTATAACTGATATAATCTTCACAAAATCACCATAAATTTACATTAATCTAAAATATCTTTTTTAACATTCTTTTTAAGAAATACAATGCCCCATTATCTAAAAAATCATAGGCTAAAAAAGTATATATTTTCTCAATTCTTTTTCCTTTATTACGATCCATATAAGATATTAATTTCGGAGTTCTCGCTATACATTTTATCTTCCAAACAACCCTATTTTTAAATTTCAATTTATCTTGATTTGTTATTTCTTCAATTCTCTTTTGATGGGTTTTACTATCAGCCCATGTGTACATATACAAATGCTTCGCCCATTTTCCATAATCCTTTAAACCGATAATCAAAATTCCGTCAAAAATTTGATTAGTATCAGATTTACGCCAATTAGGGAGCAGGTTTTCTAATACTTTTGTATCCCTTGAAACATTTGTACCTGATGGATATTCATAATTTGAATATTCATTCATTAATTTCTCAATTATATAATGATTCTTAACCGCACCAAATCCTAAGCCTGTAGCTATATATCTAACATCATCCGAAGCTAACCAACAATCATAAGACAGTAAATCATCTAAATTATTCTTCAGTAAAACATCCGTGTCTAAATATATACCACCATTGTTATAAATAATCCATAATCTAGCATAATCAAAAACAAAAGCCCACTTTTTATCTTGGTATGCACACTTAACATAATCAATACAATTAACATCAAAATTGCTTTCATTCCATTCAACTATCTTATATTCAGGACAATATTGTTTCCAACTTTCTATACATTTTTGCACAAGTTCAGGTTTTGAATTACCTCCAAACCAACAATAGTGAATAACTTTTGGTATCATATCAAACTCTCCCATTTACTCTCAAAGTCCAAAATTAAATATATTTCTAACTCTGCATATTAATTCAAAGCCGATACTATTGTTTGAAATAACTAACGATAATTTATCAATCAAACGACAATTTTTAATCTCATGGTTACTCAACTTCAATGAAGTTCTATATTTTTTTACCTTCTTTCTGCCAATTAATTGTAAATCCACATCTTTATTTCTTAAAAGCATCTGGTATTGATAAATACAACATTGACAAAATGATAATTTCGCTTTGTTATAAATTTCAGGATATTTCTTTTCAACAAACTCCATTCTTTCTTTTACACCATCTAACATATCCAATCTTTTTAATGAATATGTCCCCATTATGCTATTCGGTCGTTGATAATAAAAGTATAATTGTCTAAAAAGATATACAATATGTTCAGCATTTGACAGAGCATAGAAAGTAAAAAATTCATCCTCGTTGAGTTTCCCTACTCGAAAAGATAAATTTTCAAGAACCGAGCGATGATACAACTTATTCCACACAACTGTTCTGACATTTACATTATCTATTGTATTTTCAATAGCTTTTTGCGAATCAATAACAATGTAATTTTCATTATATTCTGTTCTAAAATTACTATCAGAAACTGATTTTAAATTAAAAGCACCTATTTGAGAATTAGTTGCTAACATTTTTTCTAAAACTAAATCATAAGTTTCTAAGTCTATCCAATCATCGCTGTCAATAAAGCTGATATACTCTCCTGTAGCAACAGCTATTCCTGCATTTCTGGCATCGGAAAGTCCTCCGTTTTTTTTATGAACAACCTTAATTCGGCTGTCTTTTTTGGCATAATCATCACACATCTGAGGACAACGGTCAGGTGAACCGTCATCAACAAGGATTATTTCAAGATTTTTATATGTCTGATTTACAATGCTGTCAACACATCTTGCAAGGTATTTTTCAACATTATAAATCGGTACTATTACACTTATCAGCGGGTTCATATTACTGCTCCGGATCTAACTTTTTTACTCTTATTTTATCGTATATTTTGTATGTTATCAAATAGAAATGTGGCATATATCTGTACATGAAAATTAAAACTTTATCTCTTTTTCCTTGATAATATCCCTCATCTTTAAAAGCCTTTATTTCAGAAAACAAATTTTCATACTCTGATTTTTCAACTTTATTTAAAGAAGTTCTATATGTACCATATAGACTAAGCAAATTTCCCAAATACCTGATTTTAGCAAATTCACAGTATGGTTTATTCATAGATTCCTGTAACATAATCCTTGCAACTTCATACCCATGTTTATAAGAAATCAACGCATTAGCAGAATGGGTTGAACTATCATCGCAAGCAACATAATTGTAAAACGGTTCATCAGAATATACAGTATTATTCGCATTATCAAAAAGGTAATAGTTTGCCAGAACATCTTCATTAAATTTAATATCTTCTTTTAATCTGACATTACTAAACAATTTTGCTCGGTATATTTTATTCCACAAACCACCTGCAAAGTATTTTCCGGCAAGCAGGCATTCCATACCTTCGTCATGATTCATTTTTATCTGCTTACTTTTAGAACCGACAACAGACAAAATATTTCCTGATTCATCAACATTTTTATAACTGCAATGCACAATATCTACATTCGTATCGAACAAATCCATAAGGTTTTTATACATCTCTTTATCAATGTAATCATCGGAATCTACAAATGTTATATAATCACCCTTTGCGTTATCAATGCCAATATTTCTTGCATGAGATACACCACTGTTTTTTATGGTAATTACCTTTAATCTTGAATCACAGCTTGCCATTTTCTCACATATTGTTTCTGTTGAATCGGAAGAACCGTCATTTACTACAATCACTTCGAGATTTTCATAACTCTGATTCAAAACACTTTTTACACATCTTTCAATTGTACTTTTGGCATTATATGCCGGTATAACAACAGAAATAGTCTGACTCATAATTTTCCTCACTGATAACAACTTGCTAATTTCCAAAGTTCTATGTCATTATTATCAAATGACTTTTCAACCTGTCTTAGCATAAACGGAAGTTTGACTTTGTGATTAGGCTTGTACTCTGAATAAAGGTCTTTTGCCAAAACAAATAAAGCCTCAACAACTTTGCTGTCCAAATTTTTAACAGAACCATAGTAATATGTACTAATGTGTCGCAAAACCAAAGTGTATAATCTGTCATCCACAGGCATATTATTCTTCTTGTATTGTTCTAATATCTCTATCAATAACCAGTATGTATCAATTGACTTTGGATTTGCAGAATTGCCTTGTGTATGAGAAAAATTTTTCTCATACCATTTGTACTCATATTCTATCTTTGGAATATAAGCATAGTTTTTACACTGCATGAAGATTAAAAACTGAATAATCGTATCTTCGTACCAATATCCCGGAAAAAATCTAACATTATTCCAAATTTTCCTCTTATACACCTTACACCATGGCAAACCTGCCAGATTCATTATTTCATCGCCGTTTTTATAACCAATAAGGTTATATTTTGGATAGACATTCGGAACGATCTCATAAATAACACCGTTGCGTTCTTTTGATAAATTATGGGCACACATCACCATATCATAATTTTCACTGTATGCCTTATTCATAAGAGTTTCAACAATATCGTCATGAACAATATCATCGCAATCAACAAACATAAGATATTTTCCGTCAGCGTTATTTATACCCGTATTTCTTGCAGCACCAATACCGGCATTTTTCTGGAAAATCAGTTTAACGTTTGGATTATCAGCATATTTTTTCAAAACATCAGCGGCGCCGTCAGTCGAACCATCATCTACAATTATCAACTGATAATTGTATTCGGTTTTTTGGTTGAGAATCGAATCAATATTGGATTCAATTATATCTACATAATTGTAAACAGGAACTACAATTGACAAATCAATATTGTCGTCAATAGGTTTATTTTCATACACGGGATGACTATCTAATCGTGGATGAATGCCATTCACTATATTTCTTGCATCGTCAATGTTTACATCCACGCTGACTCTTTTATGCCTGAGTTTTTTAGGAAAAAACACACAACAATACAGCATATATGCAAGTTTTGCTAAAATACTGCTAAATACACTATTGTGAAATTTTCCATAAAATCTGAAATAAAAACCATATATCATGTTTATTGATTCCTTAAATACTTAATAACATTTCTTCAACAGCTTTTACTGTTTTTTCGGTACTGAAAGCTTTACCACGCTCTTTTGCTTTTGCGGCATAAGCTTCAAGCAAATCAGGCGTTGTCAGCATTTTCTTGATGCCCTCATAAAGTGCATCTTCATTATTGTCTGTTACGATACCGTACTCGTTGTTTTTACCTAATAATTCGTACGCACCACTACAATTTGTGCTAACAACAGGAGTACCGACAATCAATGCTTCTGTAACAGCTGTACTGAAGCCCTCTCTTCTCGAAGAACAAACATACAAATCTGCCTTTTTAACATATTTATACGGATTATCTCTGTAACCTAAAAATGTAAAAGTATCGGTAAGATTATTTTCTGTCAAATACTTTTCGTATTTTTCTTTTTCTTCGCCTATTCCGAGAATATAAATATGACTTTTTATATTTTCTTCAATAAGCTTTTTATGTATCTTCATTAGCCTATCATAACCCTTTGAAGGTACAATTTTTGCAACCGAGATAATATTAATTGTATCCTTGCTAAAATCAACATCATCAACTTTCTCATCGGAAAGTTTTTTTATTTTTTCTGATTCATTTGTATTATATAGAACTTCAACAGGTTTCTTAGTATCAAAAATTGATTCAAAATCATCTTTTACAGTATCAGATACACAAACAGTCCTGTCAAACTTTGAATAGCAATCTAATGCTTCTTTATAGCTTATAAAGCTCTTGGAAGCAAACTCTTTTGTATGCTGTTCTATATGGATCCAGCTGACAAGCTTTGTATTTGGGTCAGTGCAACCGCTTACAATTCGTGCGGTAGGACCTTCTAAATATGAAACAATAATATCATAGTTATCTCTGATAAAATGTTTATACAGTTTTTCAGGAGAAAAAAGTTTCATCACATATGTATTGCCACGAGGCATTCTCTTGAAACCGCCGATATATTTTACATCAGAGTTAAGATACTGTCGATTAACGCCTACATCAAACAAAGTTTGAACTGTTACATCGAATTTTGTTTTATCCATATTATTGGCGAGATTAACCAAAACTTTTTCAGCCCCACCGTGTGCAAGATTAGGCATAAGAAATAAAACTTTTGTCATAATAATCTACTTCACTTCCATTAAACTATCCATTTTCATACGAAAAAATAACGACAATAATAATCCCGGTGGTGTAGCCAAAACTGTAAGTATTCTTCTGGGTGACTCTTTAATATAATGTTTATTCTTTGCTATTATACTATCAGCAACATAATGCACACAATCTACCAATAATCTTTTATTAGAATCAGGATATTGCATACATATCTTTCTCCAGAAGGCAAAGCTCTTTGGGCATTTCATGTACTGCTTATACATAATGTGCGAATTACCGTCTTCCTGGTATTCTACATCGCACACTACTTCATTTAAAACAGCAAGTTTATACTTCTGATCTATCAACTTATATTTATATGCAAGTGCAAGATATTTTTCATTATCAAATACCGGATACTCAGGGACAGAATTAATAATATCAGTACGATATATAAGCTTCTTATCACCTGAACCACCTGACGCATAATAACCCGACAATGTGGTTTCTGTCATATCCTTAGGAAAGCCTTTTCCTATAATCTTTCCCGTATTCATATTGGCGTCGAGTGCAATAATACCTGCATAACCCTTGCTTTTAACCTGATTCCATTTGTTTATAATTTTTTCAACAGCGTTCTCAGATAAAGCGTCATCAGAATCTATACAAGTATTGAGTTCGGTATGTATATTTCTGTACGCAACATTGTGTGCAGTATGCATACCGCCGTTTTCTTTATATATGTACTGAATTTCGAAGCCGTTATCTTTTGACATCCAGTCTTTTACTAATTCAGCCGTATTATCAGTTGAACCGTCATCAACTATAAGCCACACGAAATCCTTGCATTTTTGGGAACACAAAGATTTATATGTACGACCTATTGTATGTGCCCTATTATAAGCAGGTGTAAACACTGTTAAAGTCTGCATAACTATTATTCCTCAACCGAATTTAAATAAAATTCTTCAAGTTTTACAACATTCTGTTTAACATCAAAACCTGATTTTTTTATATCATCAATCGTGTTTTTTCTAATCGTACCTTGTTTTTCTAAGACAACATCCGCCCACTCATCAATCGACAAGTTCAAATCTAACGACTCAGCAAGGTCTGTAACTCTGCATTCAGACGGAACACTATCAGAAATGATACACGGCAATCCTGCAGCCTGCGCTTCTATTATTGAAAGTGGCAATCCTTCATACAAAGACGGAAACAAAAAGACATCCATTGCCTGTAGTATTCTATTCACATCTCCCCTGTTTCCTAAAAAAAACACGGAATTCGATAAACCAAGATTATCAACTTTTTCTCTTATATTACTCTGTCCGTTACCTGTTCCTACAAGAAGCAGTTTGGAATTTCTGTTTTTATCATGTACACTCTTAAAAACATCAATCAAAAACGGATGATTTTTGGGTGGATTAAATCTTCCGACATGTCCGATTACAAAATCAGATTTACTGATTTTCAGTTCGTCACGCACTTGATTTCTTATTTGACAGTCATACCGATATTTTTCAGCGTCAATTGCATTATTTAAGACAGTATATGCATTTCCGCCAAACATCCAATCTCCTGCCTCTTTACCGCAAGAAAAAAGATGCGTAGCGTACTTAGGAATTAAATGTTTTGAAAGGAGCTTCATCGGATACTTTAAATTTTTATCTTGACTTTTTGAATGCGAATGTGCAATTCTCACCTTAACGCCATGTTTTTGCGCAATTTTCAAAGGATATGCACTCATACAATCCAAATGTGAATGCACAATATCGTACTTATGATTATCAAAGAAGTCATCAAGCGAATTAAAATAAGCCTTAGAAAAGGGATTCAGCATAGGCATATGATAAATATGTCCGCCTAAAGATAATATCTCATCATCATAATCAGCCTTTTCCTGACGATGCACAAGAAAATCAAATTGAATTTTAGTACGGTCTATGTTTCTGTAATAATTCATAATCATAGTTTCAAGACCGCCACGCCCCATGTATGTTACAATATGTAATATTCTTAAAACATTCAAATTATTAACCCCTGAATCAAATAATTAAAATCCACCAAAGTAATCGCTATGGTAATATGTCGGTCCTGTTAAATAATAATAGAGCAATAAAACTGCAACATATCCCAAATAGACATATTTCCTATTATTTTCATTAAAGCATATCCTTAACAAAACAGGAATCAAAATTAAATCGTATAATTCACTGTAAATCGGAAGCCTGCCGATAAAGATACCGCTGGTAACCATACCTACAAGATAAATTGATGCCGTACATACTGACAAGTTTACACACAAAGAAAGCACAGGCATTTTTTCGTAATATTTGCTTAACTTTTCCCGATAAGCAAAAGCCGCAACGGGTGGAACAGCATAGAATAAAACTCTCAACGGATTAACGCCGTCATCTTCTTCAAAATATATACTTATATCATTTTCATAAGATGTGCCTTGAGCAAATTCATCAACCTTGCCAAAAAACGGCTCGGCAAAAACAGTAATCAATACCATTGCAAAAATAAAAAGCCAAACTGACTTGCTCCAAGGTTTTAACCTGGCAATAAAGTAAATCGGTATTAAGAAAATTGCCGTAGAATGGATAAATATCAAAATTGCTACCATAGTCAAGAATTTAAAAAACTTGCCGGTAATAATAAAATCACAGCACAAAAATGACACGGCAACACAAATAAACTGTCTCATTCCGTTGAGCATATAACCCGAATAACACAGGAATGCCAAAAACAAAAACGAAGCCAAAAAGAAATCTGCATTCATGCAATATTTCCTCAATGTTATCATTACACACACACCTGAGAAAATCGCAATTGAACTCAGCCAAAGCGTGTAATTATCTGAGATAAAACACTTAAAGAAAATGCTGTATGCATTAAAGAGAACTCCCTTGCCCTCGGAAGACCATGGATCCCAATTCAATTTTGAAAACTCTTCCGAAAAGTTTGTTGAATAGTTATCAAAAGAAGTAACATATGCGGTTGTATCGGCAACATAGTGCCTCATTGATGCCCAAAATATGAAATAACCGAAAACTAAAAAAGCATACGCCCACGGAACTCTTCTTTGTATTCCCTGTTGTAAATTATAATCGGTAAGCGCTATCTCTTCTTTATGAGTGATATCATACAAAATATATATCAAAAAAGTCCAAAGTATCATGGACCAGTAAATTATCATTAAATCACACCTGAAAAATCTATATTAATTACAAGCCTAAAGCCTTTACTGTATCGTTTACAACGATTTTTTTATCAAATTCGTCCACCATTTTTTGTCGGGCATATTTACCCATAACTTCTCGTTTTGAAATATCTGTTTCAAGAAAAGCTTTCATTTTTTCATACAGGCTGTCAACGCTTTTAGGTTCACAAAGCCAGCCTGTATATTCATTTTCCACCGACTCTCTGCAACCTGGAATATCGGTGGTAATGACAGGTCTGCCTGTTGCCGAAGCTTCGAGATTTACATTACTCATACCCTCGTGATAGCTTGGCATTACAACACAATCGGCGGTCGCATAGTAAGGTCTTGGTTCTTCCTGAAATCCATGGAATTTTACAACGCCCTTACTTTCAAGTAACTCAACTCTTTCCTTGTATTCATCTTCAAAAAAGCCTACAAGGTCAAGTACAAATTTATAGCCGTCATCGTGAAGCTTCTCAGCCGCAGAAAACAATTCATCCATGCCCTTTTCCTTCATAATTCTGCCAAGATACAAAAAATGCGGCGGATCACTTTTTGGGTAAGGCTTGTACTCATAAATTTCAAGATTGATTCCTGCGCCGTTCAAAATAGTTTCTTTCTCGACAGAAATAATCTTTCTGTCAACAAATTCATCTGCATTAACCTGATTTTCAAAAAATACCGTTTTTACCTTTTTAAAGGCTGTTTTATAAAGAACTGTCGCAAACTGAGCAAGTCCGGGCTTTTGAAATGCCGTTCCTAATCCCTGAACATTCGCATAAAACGGAATATTTAACTTTTCACACATCAATCCACCGTAAACATTTGGTTTGATAGAGTATGTAATTACCAAATCAGGGTTTTCTTCCTGTAATATTTTTTTATAAAATTTCATAAGTGAAAAATCGTGAATCGGATTAACCCCTCTGCGCTCCATCTTAGTTTCAATACAACGCAATCCCATATTGATGAAATCCTCGTGATGTCCTACAAAAGGCATACTAAGAACAACATCATAATTTTTCATAAGTTCTTCAATCAATTCTTTTCTGAAACGATACAGCATATAAGAATGATTAGTAAGAATCATAACTTTTTTACGATTATTCTTCATCTGCAATTGCTCCTGTTCCGCCCTCAACTACACCATCATGTTTAAACACACTCACAACTGTCATAAAAAGACATTTTACATCAAAGACAAAACTGACATTATCACGATAAATCTTATCCATCTGAACTTTTTCAGGAATAGGAAGCTCATCTCTGCCGTTAATCTGCGCCCAACCCGTCAAGCCGGGTTTTAAATCATTTATACCGTACTCATCTCTTTCAGAAATCAAATCATCCTGATTCCAAAGTGCAGGTCTTGGACCGATAACCGACATATCGCCCTTAAAAATATTAAAAATCTGAGGCAATTCGTCAAGACTTGTCTTTCTTAAAAACGCACCCACCTTAGTTATATACTGTTCAGGATTTTTAAGAAGATGTGTAGGACAATCCTTGGGAGTATCAATTCTCATTGTGCGGAATTTCAGAATATTGAAATATTTTTTGTTTTTTCCTATTCTTTTCTGCCTAAAAAAAACAGGACCTTCGCTCGTGCATTTTATTATGGCACATATCGGAAGGTAAAGTACTGACAGACACACTATCGCTGCAAGTGAACAGATAATATCAAGCATTCTTTTCACAATTCTGTTATAAAACGACATTTTTCTGTCTTTCATATTTAATACTCCTCAACCCAAAACCAACTTACGCAATACATCTATAAAATTATACCACAGAAAGCATCAATAAACAATAAAAGAGGAGAATATGGAAAAAACAATTGAAAAAAGTGCTTTTTAACAAAATATAGGAATAATTACGCAAGATTTTTGCCATAGATATGATTTATTTTCACTAAAATGATAATCAAATATAGCCTATTTTGGTTATTCTGTGCAAAATTTGTCACAAAATATAATAAAACACCACAAAGCAGAGCGAGAAATCTATGTCGTATTTCAGGTAAAAAAGCACTATATAATCCGATATATTTACTGTGCAACAGTCCTCTGCACGGCAACCTGAAAGCTTGCACATACACAGTGCTAAACCACCCAGCAACTATCTTTCAAAAGTCAATCATCTGGCAAGTATCTGAAATTGTTCACAGACTTGTTGAAATGTGGGATTAATTATGATAAACTGACAATATAAGTCAGAGTACGATATAATTTGCGGTAGACACATGAAAATTTCAGAATGCACACTTTCAAAGAAAACACAAGACCTTTTATACAGATATTTTGCGGCTGCGGCAAATCTTTACGGAGTTATCGAAATCGGCAAACTTCTTAAAATTTACAACAGCCAGAACGAGCCTGTGAGCGAGGAAGATTTTCTGTCATTTGTTGAAAATATGAATTTTAAGGGAAAGTATTTTTGTTTGTTTAATCAGGACGATATTTACGATGACGGCTCAGAAACCCCTGCTCTTGAACAGGAAATTCTTGCAGAATATCTTTACTTTTTTGAATTTGATGATGATAGTCTTGATAAATACGAAATGCTTAAATATCGTCAAATCGGAAAGAAATTTTGCGTTCTTGACAAAGAGCAATTTCTCAGATATGAAGATGACTGTTATTTTAAAAAGACTCCCGATTTTCTTGAAATGCGTTCGTTTTTAAGAAATGAAACAGGACTTTCAAAAGAGGACGCAGACGATTATGCGAACGATATTATGATTGGTTTTGCAACTCAACCCGACAATTCCGAAGAATCTGTATACGAAGTAATCATGGGAAGCGGAATCTACAACCGTGATGATATCGCATTCAGCAACCGAAAGCTTGAACATTTGTGTCAAAAAGTCATGTACACAAGTGCCAGACTCCATGTTCTGCTCGGACACACTCCCGAAGAAATTTTCGGTTAACAGGTAAAATTGCATATTGTAGCGACAATTCAAAATCATTTTGAGGGGAACATATAGATGAATAGTAAAAATACAGCAACACACAAAATAGCATACTCAAATATAGATATTGCAAAATTCATAGCGGCATATTACGGCAAATCGGGAGGAATTTTGTTATGATAAGGATAATGTTTGTGTGCCATGGGATGACTCACGAACGCTTTACAAACCGCAATATTCCTTTGTAAATCTCGGCAAATCACGGTCAGTTGAAAAGTAGCGGACTACTAAAAGACTACTTTTCAACAGTTTTAAATTCAGATTTGATAACCTATCGTTAATAGGGTTAGAACGGACATTATTATTGCCGAGTTATCGTTAAAAGGGTTGTAACAGAAAGCAATTCCCTATACCTATATATAACAGCAGTTTTTGCTGGGTGTGATTTGCTTTGAATGAGTCTTATTTGAGTAAGTAAATATCATTTCTACACCGCAGTTCATAAGCTTAAATAATGCAGACTACTAAAAGACTACTTCTCCCCTATTCTAAATTTTAAAAACATAAAACATCACTTATTTGATAGTTAATATATTTCTTATCATCCTGTACAATTTACAGGGTGTTTTTTATACATAAAAAGCAGTAACATTTTTTAATGAGATTGAATTCACCGAACAAATGGTTTATACTTAAATTATGTGATACAGTTTCTCTTGAAGAGTTAAAACAGATTGCTTATGTGATTGAAGTTACATTTTAGCAGTCAATCATTCTACCTAATGGTGAGCAGATAAAAACGAGTAATAAACAGGAGGTAATTACCATGGACTTATTATTAAACGACATTCTTCATTTGTCACAAGAAGAGATTAACAATAGTAAAATAGAATTTAATATGCAAGCCGGAAGAGGAGGACAACCATTTCTTGATAGATGGTTAAAACATTCTGAAGAAGATAAAACAAACGGTACTTGCAAGAACTGTTCATATTGGGGTTGGTATGGAAAGCAGAGAAACTTTTATCCTGGACAATGGGTTTTTAGTTTCGCAAAAATGCCGGAAGATGAATGGTTGCTTATTTCGGCTGCACAAATAATAAATACTCCATCCGATGATTGGGCTGATGTTCAAGTGCTTGATAGATTTGTTCCATTATTCGGAAGGCTCATCATCAAATGCAAGAAAGGTAATACCTTCTCAAGATATGTATTTAATTTGAGCAAATATCTTGATCAAGCAATTGTTTGAGAGGTTCTTCCATGTGTTTATAGTGGTGAAAAGTTTGAAGGATATGACCGTGTGCATCTGCCATATCATAGATTATCTGACATTTTCAATGGTCGGATTCTCCCAACTTATTATGAAGCCTTAAAAAAGATAACAGGAGTTTATTGTTTAACTGATACTCACACAGGAAAGTTATATATTGGTTCTGCAACAGGCGAAGAAGGAGTTGCCCAAAGATGGGATAATTATCTAGATTCCAAGCATGGCGGAAATAAAAAACTTATCGCACTCTATGAACAGAATGGAGCAGAGTATTTTGAGAAGTATTTTACATATACATTGTTAGAATATTTTGGTTTGTCATATGACCCTGTGAAAATTATTGAAAGAGAGCAATATTGGAAACATTGCTTTGATACGATTAAGAATGGTTATAATGACAACTGATAAAAATGTTTTGAGATATTGCCCTGTTTGATGAATGGAGTAACTCAACACTTGTATCGGTTCGACATACCCATTTTAAGGCGAAAATAGGTGTTCCACTATTCTCTTGTACATTGGGTACGAAATGCGTTACTCGTTGGAGAATCGAGCCATGTTGAGTGCGTGGTTCTGTTGACTAAAGTACAGAAGTAAAAGTGTGAAATAGCTTGAAATATAAGGCTTTTCCGAGGATTTGGACGCAAATACAAGTCCTCGGATTTTCTACGTTTTTGAGGTAACAAAGAGGCTAATTTTTATAGTTGGATAGATGGAAGTGTTGATTTAGAGTTGAGTAGACAAAAAGAATGCCACAATTGACAATTCAACTGTGGCTTTTTAATTTAAAAATGTAGTATTGAACTCAAGAGATAATTGAACAAGAACTACGATACGGACACCTTGCAGTAATGCAGGGTGTTTTCTGTCTAAGGGAGTTGTGTAAATTTGTCCGTGAGTATTGACAAATTTACTAATTGGTATTATAATATATAATATTAAAGTGTAAATGGACGGAGGTTATTCGATGAGAAAAAGTATATCTTTTAATGTAGACGCAGATGTGTTTGATAAATTTAACATGGCGCTTAATCTTTCCGGTGAAACATCTGACGAGGCTGCAGATTCGTGCCTTCGTTGGTATATTGCCCAGGCTTTCGGAAATGTATCGAAGAAATATACGCCGAGGGCAACAAGAACAATCGATTCTAATGAAAAAGATTTTTACGGTAAGGCACTTCAACGTATACCAATGTGGGCGTTAAAGCCAAGCCAATATAATCATAAGATAATCAAAGCTTACTTTATGGCAGAACATATCGCAGGAGAAGCAACCCTGCTGATGATGGAGCGTTTGTGCAGTGATAAAGAACGCCCAGATTTGTATGTTCCTACTTTCAAAAATAACTATTCACAGATGAAACTGGACGGTCCTAAATCTCATGGTAAGGTTTTTGAGGATGACGGTGACCGGGTTTGGATCTGGGATGAAGTAGAAGAAACCCTTATGAAATATAAGAACAGTTTTTATGTAGAGGAGGCATAACGATGAGCGTTTTAATTGATAACAGCATTACGATTTATGAGGCTCTTGAGCATATCAAAGACGGAAAATATGTTATGCCAGCATTTCAAAGACAGTATGTATGGAGTATGGAACAGATTGAAAAACTGTGGGACTCCATTCTTCTGGATTATCCGATTGCTACATTCCTATTCTGGCATGTCGATGATGACAATGTAACATGGGATACTTATTTCTGTAATTTCCTATCCTCTGTTACATTTGATAGCCGCAAGCAGGCTGACAGCGTAAATTATGAATTATCGAGCATTGATGTAAAACTGACCGATACGGCAGTACTTGACGGGCAGCAGAGACTCACTTCTCTCTATTTGTCCCTGTTTGGTGATGCGTTCATCCGTCAGAAACACGCACGGAAGAAATCTGGCGGTGGCATCGTTACAAAGCTTTTTATTGAACTTAACAAGAACAAGCTGACCGTAGATGAAGAAGAATACAACAGCAAGAAATATGACATCAAGTTCAGTGAAAAAGTAGGTAAATTGAGTCCGACTCAGTTCGAAATTAGAAAGATTCTTGAACCGAAGTTTCAGGATGAAACTACCAAAGAAAAAGCCATCGAAGATGCAATTACAAATGTTCCAACAGACAGCAAGGATTATGCGAGGGGCATCTTAAATAAACTCTATGAGAAGATTTTTGTCGAAAAGCTTATTCGTTATACTGAAATCTGGGATATGAAACAGGATGATGCGCTTGAGATGTTCGTTCGTTTCAATAGCGGTGGTAAGGCACTTCGTAAATCGGAAATTACCATGTCTATCTTGGAAGCTTATTGGCCAAGTGCGAAGACAGAGTTTGGGAAACTGCTTGTAGACTCTTATGCCGGATTCGGTTCCGATTTTATCATCAGAGCCGCACTGATGCTTTATGGTGATGTCATCAAGTCAAACATAAACAAGCAGATAGCGGAAGAATTGAAGAATAACTGGAGCGAGTTCAAGAAGGCACTTAAGAACCTGGAAACACTCCTCAAGAAAATGAAGATTGAAGTCAGCCGTTTCTCAAGCAGTTGGAATGTCCTACTCCCTATTGTATATTTCATTTATTATAATCCTGATTATAAAGACAATACAGAAGGCGTTCGTGCTTACCTAGTAAGATCCATTCTGTTTACCTATTTCCAGTCAGGCACTACAAGTAAGTTGCAGCAGATGAAGAGCAATATCAATGAAAACGATTATGAGATTACTGTTGATATGCTGAACCAGATGAATGAACTTCGTGTAACCGATGGCAAGATTGAGGATATTCTCAATTCTGAAAAAGGTAGCCGTGTTGCCGGAGAGGCTCTTTACTATCTCAGTCTGGATTGGATTAACAAGAACTTCAAGTACGAACAGGACCATTTGCATCCATATGACAGATTTGACGGTAGCAAACCTGTTTCTGTAACTATGGATGTGTGGCGCAGATGGCGCGGAAACCGTAACCGTCTCCCCAATCTCCAACTTCTTGAAGGCCGCAGCAACGGAAGTAAAAATAATATGCCATTGATTGAGTACTATAACGATATGAACGATGATCAGAAGGCAAAGTTCCGTAAGGAGGCGTTCATCCCGGATGACGTTGGGTTAGAACTTGAGCATTTTGAAGAGTTTTATGAAAAACGTAAGGAATTGTTGGCAGAAAAAATCCGTCAGATACTTGGATAAAAATAGGTATTATATGAATTGGAGGTGTACCACAGTGCCAGACATGAAACAGATACATGATTTTGCTGTCAAATGGTGCGATAAATTTCGTGCTCAGAACATTAATTACATAGATTTGGTTGACCACTTTATGGCTGATGATTGTGCTGCTCTTGGTTTTGAGATGGACTGTGGCCACGCTTTTTCTGAGAGATATGGACAGGCAGCAAACAACCATGAGGCTCTGAATAGAATCATTGATGATGTCACAGACATCCCCCTGCTTGGGTCTGCAATTTATTCTCAATGGAGATATTTCAACCATTGGGCATATGACGCAGCAGAAATATTGACACCCCAAAACCGAGCGTGGTTTATTCTGGCACTTAGTCGTTTGGCATTGCTTTCCGGGGATAATCCGTTTATATTCCAAGGAACATTAAAGAAAATGCGTATTGTGTCTAACAATATCTGCTACGGACCTATGCCTGAACTGGACGAAGAAGTAGAACAGCATATTACCATCAATGATGAAGGTCTGGTTTGGTTTTCCGGATATAACTTTGGTCACAGTGGAGAAAGATACGAAAAGGCACGAAGTAAGAATTTTAAGATTGAAAAAGTTGCTACTAACAGGTTACTCTGTGCAATTGCAGCTTATTTTGGCAATGAATACGATGAAATTTTTGCTACAGATATTGGCAATTGGGAGATGGAACTAACAAATACCGAGGGAACAGTGTATAAATTCCGTGGTTCGCTTTGTGCTGATTTTGACTATGAGGGCATCGATTTATCTGACCTTGTACGTAATACTGTTGGTATGGATGATTTGTATGTCTTTGATGGAAATTGCAAACCGGATGTGATAAACAGAACCGCATTGGACTATCACAGAGTCACAAAAATAAAACCTAAGGAAGTGCCGGAAGGAGCAACTTGGGAATTTGTTACATGGGATTACACAGAGCATCTAATTATTGACAGAGAAACAGAAACCCTTGAACACATCCAAAATATAGGGTCTGGCTGTAAGGTTTCTCGTAAGTATGAAATTGAAGGAGGAATTGAAAGTCTGCTTGAAAATTTCAATGCAGAGGATTTGTTTTCACACATTGAAGGGAATCCCGACGATGTGATAGATACTCCAAACGAAACCAAGGATTATAAAATTACGATTGACTATAAAAAGACCCCACAAAAGGTCATCGCAGGGTCATTTGATAAAAATGGACTGCCGGATAATTTTGAGGAGTTTGCAGATGCGGTATTTGATTTCATACGTTTTTATGGTTGGGGAGAGATACTTGACCCATCTGTGTATGGTAAAGTAAAACGCAGGACAACGGATTATATCTATTGCAGCGTGGTCTTTGAAGAAGGGCAAAAATCCTATTATTATCTGACGGGCGATGACAGCATCGGGATTGGTGATTTTGTGCTTGTGCCTGCGGGCAAAGACAACCATGAGGCGGTTGTGCAAGTGGTAGATATAGAATATTTTTCCGCAAAAGATGTGCCTCTGCCTGCAGAAAAGACAAAGCATATTATACGGAAATGTACGGATGAAGATTTCGATTTACCAGAGCCAGAATAACACATATCAAGAGTTTGTGAAAAGGTAGGTGGAATAGGTGATTGTTGATTATAGTGAATATATAACGGAAAAAGCAAGTAAAGGAATTGTAAACTCTGTATATGTAGAAAACGGATTACCATTATTTAAGCATGACTCTGTATGTCCTTTCTGCAAACAAAAAATTGAAAATGTGATACACCATAAATCGAAAACAGATTATCCTGAATGGTTATGGGGGCGGTTTGACCAGAGCGAATTAGTTGTTCAATGCCCCAATTGTGGTTGGTGGGAGTATAAATACTCAAATCAGAGCGATGCCATAGTAGATGGGATAAGAGCAATGGATTTGGAGTATTCCTCTGGAATTTTGAAAACATATGAAGATTCTGACATAGATATACCACTCGAGGTCCTCCGTAAATATATAAATAAAGACCCAAGCGTAATTTACAATATTGATGCACATAAAATGGAGGAACTTGTTCGGTCGGTTTTTTCTGATTTTTACCCATCTTGCAAGGTTAAAGCTTTCGGAAAAACAAGGGATGGTGGAAAAGATGGATTGCTTATTGATAATAGTGGTAAACAATCACTAATTCAAATTAAGAGAAGAACAAAAGCAAATGCTACAGAAGGTGTTGAAGCTCTCAGAGCGCTGATTGGAACAACTGTAATTGAGGATAACGTGCGAGGCTGTATTTTTGTATCAACAGCAGACCACTTCTCTAAACCCGCAAAGGACTATGCAAGTAATGTAATTAATAAAAACATCGTAGACACATTTGATTTAATAGATTGCAAGGAATTTTTAAGAATGGCAGATTTAGTTAGAGATAAGCTACCGGATGTTTGGACTAAATTATTAAAACTATAGGTGGATATGTTCCCGTTGACAAGTAAATGTAAAAAACATCGTGGATTTGTTTCCGTAAACAAGAAAACGGCAAAGCCATTCTGCATATCCAGACAAGCCACGTTGAGTGCGTGGTATTGATGTCAAGGGTGGATAAATAAGGTACAAAAAGCCTTGAAATAAGGACTTCTAGATATTTTTTTTGAACGGAAAAGGAATACTTGAAAATCTTACAAAGTCCGATGAACTCTAGGCTTATGCCAAGGTCGAGTAGACAGGAATGTTTAGTATAGGTTGAGTAGATAGAATGGTTGAAAAAGAAATCTTTGGCTGTATTCATCTTATATTGCTAATATTGCAAAATAAGATACCGATGAAACTTACTGTAAATATAGAAATAGTATTCTAGCAATAAAAGAAGTCGAAACAACGATACTCCAATAATTATCTAAATAAAGATAGAAAAATAATGTAGAAATATATAATTTCTTGATGTAGTATATAATAAAAATAGTATTTAAAACAAGGTGATACTTTTGCTCTCAAATAATAACGATTTATTACGACGCCATATTTCAACCCATTCTGAACATTCAGCTGAAGATCGTGCAGCAGTTTCAACTTTAGAAACATTTCTGACCTCAGGTGGAAAAATTAATACTAACTTTTCTTGTGATGATAAATGGCCAAATCATGATGGTACATTTGAGTTTGTCTCAAACCCTGAAATATCTAGATGTCCAGAACAAAATTTTATAGTTCAGATAAAGGGAACGCATAATTATAGAGAAACTGATGGAATAATTTCATATAGCTTAAAAAGCTTGGCATTTCCGGCTTTTATAGCCAGTGAAGTAACTGCAGATCCAGGAATTTTATTTATTGTTCTTAACCCAGACGTTAGAAGCGAGAAACGTGTTTTCTGGAAATATCTTTCACCCAGTTTTATCAAATCAATAAACTTTGAGAAGAATAGTACTACAATTAACCTAAGTTCTGAAGATGAGATAAAAGATACAGATGAAAGCGTTAATATGTTCTGCAATAAGCTCCAACGAATTATTGATTTTCATCTATTCCTAATCAAATTAAATAAGGATAATCTTAGAAAGGATGATGCTATAAAAATCGTTAAAACCAGATGTGAGGATATATCGCTAGAAATTGATAGAATTAATAATGACAATAAATCTCGTGACAATGTATCAAGAAGAATTGTGAATGGACTATATGATTTGTGTTATGCTGTTTTAGTTTTAAATGCAATAAATCTAGGATATACAGATGTCAATGAAAGATTAGCATGGGAGTTGTCTCAATTTAATATTGAAACTAAATATTTAAGCAACTTTTTGAAGGGTCTTAAATATATCGGATCAAGAATTCCGGAAGAAGGTCAAGCTGAAAGATTAATGCTGAAATATTATAACTATCTTTGGGAGATTAGAAGGTTCTTGAAAAATAATTTTAAAATTTCTGTATTAGGAAATCTGGAAGCATTCCCTTTGCATACTGATACTCTCGATACAGAGTATTATGAAATGGTTGCTTCAAGTATTGCTGCAACTGATTTATCACCAAATGAACTTAGAACCTCTCGATATTATATTCAAAAAAAGACTCCCTTCTTTGTTAATGGGGAAAGATACTTTGAAGTTACGTTGCAATTAGCTGGGTTATATGCAACTAAATTTAATCGGATAACTGTATATACCAAGAAAAACATATCAACCAATTACTCAATACAAATTGCATATGCTAATGCTGAAATCAATCTTTGGAGTGTAAAAAGTAAAATCAAAGTAGTAACGAATTGGAAAGTATCTATTGACCCTTCGTGTTTAAATAAGCTAGGTAAATTTTTGAACATAAACATGAAATTAAGCAAGAATTATGGTGAGTATAGCTCATTGATGGATTTTCTCACTCGGACAGGTATGAACCTATTTGATTTAATTAATCTGCAGGGAGATAGCTTTCAAAACGCTTTGTATCAAATATATGGTGAGACAAACACGAAGATTTTTAAGGATGTATTTATAAAACTTAGAAGAGATTATTCTTCATCTTCACACAAAAAAGGAAAGCACACAGTACGATACATATTACTAAACCTACGGGAAGAGATATTAGAATCAGTACTACCAAATGCATTTGATAAAAGATGTCTTACTGACGATCTTTATATTACGAGCAGATGCTATCCATTTGAGAAAAACCCTTTTATTTCAAATCTGGCTGGAAGAAAAACAAGCAAAAGCAGTATAAATGACATACTTGAAATAACAAATGATTCTGCTAAATTTGATACTGTACAACCTTACTTAACAATTGAAAGATTGATACGTGAAACTGGAGAACTGTATTTTGATATCGATTCAGTAGCAAGCCTAGAGGAGATAAAAAAATACAATGATAGTCTTGATAGTTGGGAGTGCAATAATGGCTTTTTAATCAATGAAGAAAACGGTTTTTTATCCATTGACTCCTACGAAAGCACAACTCTTTTAATACTTGAAAAATTATTGAAACTTTCAAAAACGACTAACAAAGGACAAAAGGAATCCAACTTACGATATCTTAGTCAATGTAATATAAATTTTGAAGATCCGTTAAAAAAGGTTGCGTTGCAAAAGTTGTTTGTAAATTCTCAAGTAATGCTTATTTACGGAGCAGCTGGTACGGGAAAGACTACGTTGATTAACCATATTTCAAATATGATGAATCAGTCAAAGAAACTATTTCTTACGAAAACGTATACTGCTTTACAAAATTTAAAAAGACTTATAGATAATCCAGGTCTTGACTCTGATTTTGTTAGTATTGATAGCTTTACAAAGACAATTACACTTACTGATTATGACATAGTTTTTGTTGACGAATGCAGCACTATAGACAATAGAACCATGAAGAGGTTACTCGAAAAAATTGATGAGAGTACGCAGCTTATTTTAGCAGGGGATATTTATCAAATTGAGTCTATCGATTTCGGTAACTGGTTTTATTATGCCAAGGATATTATTAAAACGGATTACGCCAATGTTGAACTTTTAAACACTTGGAGAACAGACAAAAAAGAGTTAAAGAGTTTATGGGATGAAGTTAGGTGTATTGAACCTATTATTACGGAAAAGCTAGCAATAGATGGTCCTTTTTCTTCTAAAATAGGGGAAGAAATATTTATACCTCAAGATGAAGATGAGATTGTACTGTGCCTAAACTATGATGGTAAATTTGGCTTAAACAATATGAACCTTTATTTTCAAAATGCAAATACTAAAAGCGATGTATACACATGGACTGAATGGACATTCAAAGTCGGAGATCCTGTGATTTTTCTCGATACCAAGCGCTCATCATTATTGTACAACAATTTAAAAGGAAAAATAGTAGATATCTCAAAAAACGATTCAGCAATATCGTTTACGCTTGATATTGACACTATTCTAACTGAGCGACAATGCAGAAATGAAAGTTTTGAATTTGTTGACATAACAGATTTTGGAACAAGGATACGTTTAGAAGTAATTGCAAATAATGATGAAACGGCAACAGACGAAGAACGAATAAAAACAATTATTCCGTTTCAAATTGCATATGCTATTTCCATTCATAAGGCACAAGGTTTAGAGTATAAATCTGTAAAGATAATTATTCCCCCTTATAACGCAGAAAAAATATCGCATTCTATTTTTTACACTGCTATAACCCGTGCAAAAGAAAAACTCAAGATATACTGGAGTGCTGAAACAATGAAAAGCGTTGTCGAAAGTTTTTCAAAAGAAAAAGTTGGACAGCACACGCTTGAATTAATAGAGAAAAAGTTGGAATAATATATAGTTTAATCAAATACACAAGTTTGAATAGATAACATGTTTATAAAATACCCGAGTTTAAGAAGTTTTAGCCTTTTCAGACTTGTTCGGTTCTAGCCTAACTATTACATCTCGATACGATAGCTTTATGTACAAAAGTACAAAAATAAAAAATAATTTGAAATAAGCACATCCGAGGGTTTGGACAGTGATTTGAAAGCTGCCTGACTCTCGGTATTTTTTACTTTACTGAAACTTGTCAAAATAGAAAATATGGGATTGAGTCGATAAGTGTGAAAATTAATAGAATAAAATATACTATTAAAAGTCAGAGAAAATTTAAATATTGGGTTTCGTGTATCTTGAAAAAACAATGCCTTTATGGTATGATAGAAAAAAATCTAGAGGTGAGCGTTATGCATGGTGGATATAGAAATGGAGTTGGAAGAAAATCTGTTAATAATATAAGAAAACCCATCACAATTTATTTAGATGATAATGAGAAGGAAATGATAGAGAATTCACAATTACCGTCCAGTAAAAACTTTTCTCAAAAATGTAGAGAACTAATATATATTGGGTTGGAACAACTTGCAAAGGAGCTTAAACAGAATACAAATGAAGTAAGATATATCGACTTGTTCTGTGGACTAGGAGGTATTCGATTAGGTTTTGAGCAGGCATTGAGAGAAAAGGGACTTATTGGCAAATGTGTATTTTCTAGTGATATCAAGCCAGCTGCTTTAAAAGCATATAAAAATTATTTTGGTGAAGACGCAAGATGTGATATTACAAAAGTTCGAATTTCAAATATTCCGAACTTCGAATTTTTATTAGCTGGTTTTCCTTGTCAAGCATTTTCACAGGCTGGATTAGGGATGGGTTTTCAGGATACAAGGGGAACTTTGTTCTTTGATGTAGCAAAAATATTGATGGAAAAAAAACCGCTTGGATTTGTTTTAGAGAATGTTGAAGGGCTAGTAAATCATGATAAAGGCAGAACTTTCAAAGTGATTGTCAACACGCTGATTGAATTAGGCTACAGTGTTGAGACAAAAGTACTAAACGGTAAAGACTTTGGTCTTGCACAGTCGAGAAACAGAATCTATTTTATAGGGTATAGAGGTAGAAAGGTAAATAATCTTGAAAATTTTACTGTCTCACATAGCGTTCTTAAAGATATTATAGATTATAGTATCCCAGCTAAACATACATTTTTTACAGAAAAACTATTAGAGCATTATAAAGTTGAAGAATTATATGGTAAGTCAATCAAAGATAAGCGTGGTGGTGATAATAATATTCACAGCTGGGATATAGGATTAAAGGGCGAAATTTCAGATGATCAGCGAGAACTGTTAGAGTTATTATTACGACAGAGGCGAAATAAAAAGTGGGCAGATATAATAGGAATAAAGTGGATGGATGGAATGCCGTTAACTGAAAGTATGATCAGTACTTTTTATCCCCATGAAAACCTACATGAATTGCTGACCGATTTAGTAGATAAAGGATATTTAGCCTATGAATATCCTAAACAGCTAGTAGGTAACCGAAGAATACCAGATGAAACGCTGGAGAGGGGTTATAATATTGTCACAGGCAAATTATCTTTCGAATATTCAAAAATACTTTCTCCAAATGATGTGACCCCTACACTTGTGGCTACTGATATACAAAAATTGGCAGTACCAGTACAAGATGGGCTTCGAACACTTTCTATAAATGAAGGACTTAAGCTTTTTGGTTATCCAGAAGATTATAATTTAGAGTTTTTAAAAGAAGCAGAGGCTTTTGATTTGTTAGGCAATACAGTATGTGTGCCTGTAATAAAAGCAGTTTCTGAAAAATTATTAGATACCTATTTGGAAGACAAATAAAGAATATGGCAGTTGCTAATTTTTTAAGCAACTACCATATTTTTTAATATTGTGAAACTTTTTGATACCATTCTTCCGGACTAAAGGTTAATACTGGATTAGGAAACATTTCGAATGTTTCTTTCACTGCCAGTATAAATTCCTGCTTGTTTTGAAAACACTTATCTGGTTTCTTATAGAAATTAAATGGACGCATTGCATACGGATTTCCACGTTTTACTTGGAGTCCAACTGGATATTTTGTTGTAGAAGATGTTATTTCCCATATGTGTTTCAAAAATACCTTTTGGACAGTAAACCCTTGAGAAAAACCATCGTCTTCGGGTTTATAACCTAAAATAAAATATTGTGCGTTTAGTTTTCCTGGTGATGAATATGTTGTTTCCAGAAAACTCTGAAAATTTGCTATGTCAAAAGCGGGAGAATTATTTATATTCCAAGCTTTGACTTCTACAGCATATTCTACTCCGTTGAATTTTGCCATGAAATCTGGAAATACCTGTGTTCCACTCCCAGGTTGAATATCCACACCAATAAATTGAAACCAGTTCGGCAACCACTCTTGCAAACAATTACCTATAACATCATTGCCAGAATATACATGATTTCTATTGGCAAAAGTAATGGTAATTGTACCATGTTGACCTTCAAGTTTTTCTTTAGAAAGTTCATACAAGTCGTTTAATGTATTGATTTTCATTTCTATACCTCCTATGATTAATTACTTGAGTTATTCGTATCTCTTACGGTTTCAAATAAATCTTCAACTTTACAATCTAATGCATCTGCTATCTTCATTAGAATATCAAGTCGAACAGGTTCATTTTTACCGAGTTTTGCGACGGAGTTAGCACTGATTTCTGCTTTCTCACGAAGGTCAGCTTTCTTCATATTCTTATCAATCATTAATTTCCAAAGTTTGTTATATTGAATTCTCATGTGTCGAGTCCTTTCTGCCCCATTGTTTTCCGAATAAAGCTTCTCCTTCAGCATCAATTTTAAGTACCTTATATTTCTGCAATAATTCATTGGTTTCTTTGCCGTAATTTTCTTCATGGTCAAAGGAAATAAAAATCTGCTTATCTTTTTCTTCAGAATATAGTTGCAATAATCTGCAAATGTTTCTATCAGAAATATATGGAAATAGCAGAGAATCGTGAGCGATTGCCGGCAGGTTTGTGAGCTTTAAAATGCTTAGGTCGTAAAACAGCATACCTTTATAGTTTGTTCCGGTTCCAGTGTTTCTTGGAGTTTCAAAGGTATAACTGTCTGCTTCATTGATTCTAATAACAGGAAAGTTGTCAATACCTTCCGAAACAAAATCACTTATTTCTGTCAGCTTTTCTTGGATTTGTACTTCTAATTCATGCAAGATGATTTTCATATATTCTTTCAATCGTTTGTTTGCCAGCTTTTTTTCATTCTGCAGTCTATTCCTGGTGATGAATGCATCATTTTCATCTTCAAGTTTATGAATTCTGCGATCAAGCTGTGTATAGGCATCCAAAAATTCATGACTAAATGCCATAGATGGCTTAATTTCTTCAATCTGCCTTTGCAAACTTTCAACAACCTCTTCTAAAGGCTTAATTGCCTGCTCTGCATCTTTTTTGGCTTCTAATAATTCTTCCTCAAGAATCGCCTGTATTTTATTATGAAATCTTTCAATATCCATAAGTTTTCTAAAGTTTGCTTCTGGAAAGAAATCAGAAAGACTTTTCAGGTCAGCTTCAGTAGGATATACACCTTGACTAATATTTAAATTGATGAGGTGCAAATCACTTTTCTTTTGTTGCAATTTAACACGAGCATCTCTTAACTGCAATTTCAAGTAATTAGATTCATTTGCTTTTTCTATATCGTTAGAGGTAATGCCGCTATTGTTGGTTGCTTCAAGTTGTTCTTTTTCATGTTTGAGTGAGGATATCATAGAGAGATTTTCCTCATATTTTTTGTGCCATCAACTGCGGACGGTATAAATTCATATTTTCTAGCTTCTCTAAATGCAGTTATACGTTTGTCGACATCACTGATTTGTTCCTCGAATGCTTTTATTTCTGAGTATCGATCAAATAGTGTTACCAGAATTTTAATAGCATCTTTTTTTGACTCAGTACCACCACGTGTTTGAAGAGGGTGCAACTCACTATAGTTGTTTTTTCCGTATATGCGAAAAAATCTACTAAGTGTGTTTCTAAACTGCATTCCTTCATAATCCATATGATATTGGTGTTCTAACCATTTAATATAATCCCCTTTCGTTTGTGTAGTGATAATATTGCCATTGGCATCAACGATGCCAATGTTTGCAGAAGAATTCGTAGATCTAGCAAAGTGGTGGTCTTTGCCATTAAAGTTAAAAGTAAAATATATAGTATGGTTACCAAGTTCCTTTACTGCATCACTTTTAGAATAGGTATCTCCACCAAATACGAAATCAATAATCAATAGAGAAGTTGATTTTCCGATGGATGTAGTGCCAACTTTACTTCCTAATATTACATTTAGACCATTGTGGAAGATAATCTTGCCACTTGGTCTTGTTTTTGTTTTTAAGAGTTCACAGTATATCTCCTTTAGCATTTATAGATTCTCCCTTCCTGATCAATCTCAATTTTATAAAGTGCGTATAGGCAATCCAGCACATCCATAAATTCCATAGGACTACTAATAGCATTCCGCATATTTAGATATAACTCCTTTGGTGTTTGTGGTCTATCAAGGCTTTCAAGAAATGAAGGTATTTTAGAAAGGACACTTTGATTGTATGAAAATAATTTATTTGGTAATATCATGAAACACCTCACACGATTGTACAAAATACGAAACTACGATATAGCAAAAACGAATATCCTGCTTTGTTATTCTTCGGATTCGTTCTGACAGTTCATAAAATATTTGTTCCGGTGACAGCTTTTTAGCTGCTAATTGCTTATAGGACTCTTTCATTTGAGCACGAATAAGGTCATCACTATAAACATTTTTTAAGGATAGATTTCGCATTGTATTTTTTATGTACTGGTAATATCGAGTAACATTATTTTTGATATCATTCACAAGGAAATAACTTGTATTCTCATCAATTTTTCTCGACACAGAAACAGGATCATATGTTAATTTCTTCAATTCAGATGGCTTAGCATTTGAAAGATTTTCTATAACAAGGTCTATACCTTTGTTGATTTCAATATCATCTAAAGTTTGTCTGCTACTCCTTGCATCGGCTTGGAGTTTTTTTATTGCTTTTAAATTCTTTTCATCTGCATTTGTGTGTGAAAGGGTATATTTTTGGAAACATTCATGGCACACGGCAATCAAATTATCATATGTTAAGCCTTTTGACTCATCAATAAGGATGATTTCATAGTCAGCAACACTCTGATTGTGAATTCCGAGTGTTTGTAAGTGTTTACCGCACAAGGACATGGAACAAGTATATTTACAGTCATCAACGAGACCAGAACCGAAATTGCCCTTTGCCTTATCGGAGTAATGTTGTGCCTGTCTGATTTTTCTATCGTTTTCCAATTCGGGGTTGACAATGTATTCCAAGGATTTGTGAAACAAATCAAACAGCACATCTGCAACATTTAAGATGTCTAGATTGTCATTATAAAAGGGTCGGATGTCATTTACTAAGCCTTCAAGAACAACATCATTTCTATCAGGATCGTTAATAGACTCAACGAAGTTATCTTTGTTAAGTCTTCCCAGCATTGATTTCGCAAGTTTCTTAGTTAAGCCTCTATTATAAAATTTTCGTAAGGACTCATCTTTGTACCTTTGTTCTGAAGATGGGTCTTTTTTTGTATACCAATCTTTTTCTGGGATGTCACACAGCATCTGAATAATATTCCTTGTAAAGGATGGTACATCTGCATCTTTCATCAAGTGAGGATGGATTGAATGCATAAGTTCTGTAAATAACATCGTTTTGTCCCCTTTTTTGTCCTGCTTGTCCTACACCGTCCTAAACTGTCCAATTTTGAATGAGACCATTTTGTATAGTAGTAGTAGGTTCTTAAAGCCAATGCGAAGATCCATATGTATATTATATCAGAACTTTGTACTTTTTACAAATAAAATTGACAAACACCAACTTTTTTAATCAAAAAAATATGTAAATTGGCTTTAAACCAACAGAATACTCAATTTGTGAGGAGGTGATTGGCAATGGCTAAAAACTCAAAGCAGACATCAAGTGCAGTTGCTTCAAAGGCAAGCAAAATCCTCAAAGACGGTCGTTACGGTAAGACTGCAAAATCTGTTGCAGGCAGTGCATTATCGCAGACGAAACCTGGCAGAAAGTAATTTTACCAAATGATAGGCAGAAAAAATCCGAATAATCTATCTGCCTATCTTCCCTTTGTGAGAGAACACAAAAATTAATATCACAAGGCCTGATTAGCTATAAGGGCATTGGGATACAGATATCGGCACTAACCACAGGACAACCTGTGGTTGGGTGCGATAGAAGTACCCTCTTTTCCTTATGCCATTTTCAGGCAATTCACAGGTCGGTACTTCTAAAGCACCGGCCTTATTTTTATCCCTTTGCCCTTCCGCTAAGAATCAGGCGGAAAGGACAAAAGAATGAAGTTAAAGATTCGTTATGAAAACAATGTTGATAACAAGGCTCCAATTACAGTAGAAATTGAAGTTCCAGATGATGAATGTACTGTAATGATTGAGGCGGATTATCAAAAGCGTTTAGAAAACGCAGAGGATAAGTCACAGGTTACACGAAGAGAAGTGCAGTCAATTATGGATGAGGAGTTTAATAAGCCTTTGTACAATCTTTGGCATAAAGAACACCGTCACCGTGGAAATTTGAAAAAGCAGTTCCGCAAGGATGATGAGGAAGGTGATGAGAGTGACGGCCTTGATACTGTAGGCGATTACTCGCAGGAAGAAGAACGAAACAGTCAGTATGAGTATGAAGATCTATGCTTACGAATCCGCAAGACACTGAAATCTGAGTATGCCGATGTAATCATTACAGTTTGTCTTGATGACATGACACCTGAGGAATATGCATTAAAAAACGGTTTAAAAAGGGATGCCGTGTACAAGCGTTTACAACGGGCAAAAAAGAAAATGCGAGAAATTTTCTAAAGTTGTCCAATCTGACTCTCTCCCACGGCTATTAAATGAGGGTCAACCTCAATAAAATACAGGAGGTAATTCTAATGAGTGAATTACAGATTTTTAAGAATGCGGAATTTGGCTCTGTCCGTACATTGGCAATAAATGATGAGCCGTATTTTGTGGCTAGGGATGCGGCAGAAATCCTCGGTTACAGTAATCCTCGCAAAGCTATCATCGACCATGTTGACGAAGAGGATAAAACAGATGGGATAACGATTCGTGACTCCATCGGTAGAGAGCAAACACCTGTCTTAATCAATGAATCAGGTCTTTATAGCCTTATCCTTTCCAGTAAGATGCCAAATGCTAAAAAGTTCAAGCGTTGGGTTACAAGTGAAGTCCTCCCTGCTATCCATAGGCACGGCATCTATGCAATAGATGAGGTTCTGAACAATCCCGATATGCTGATTGCAGCACTTACTGAATTAAAGGCAGAGCGAGAGAAAACAAAATTGTTAACGGAAACTGTGGCTGTTCAGAAACAGCAGATTTCTGAAATGAAACCAAAAGCATCATACTATGATGTTGTTCTTAACTGTAAAGACCTTGTTGCGATTTCGGTAATTGCGAAGGACTACGGTTGGAGTGCAAACCGAATGAATCAATACCTTCATAAAAAAGGTGTGCAGTACAAGCAGGGCAATAAGATATGGCTTTTGTATCAGAAATACTCAGAGTTAGGTTACACAAGCACTAAAACGAACAGCTATTCCGGTAGTGACGGAACAGTTCATACAAAACCGCATACCTATTGGACGCAAAAAGGTAGATTGTTTATATATGAGCTTTTGAAGTCTGACGGTATTCTTCCAAATATTGAAAGAGAGAAAAAATATGTCGATTGATAAATACAACGCAGAAGGTTACTTCGACCCGGTTACATATGAGGCCTTGACAAAAATTGAAAAGGAAGAGCGAGCGGCACGAAAAGCCGCCGCCTTCCGACCTATGGTTTATATCTGCAGTCCTTATTCCGGTGATATAGAAAGAAATACAGCAAACGCAAGAATGTATTCCAGATTTGCTGTTGCAAAGAACGCTATACCCTTTGCTCCACACCTTCTTCTTCCTCAATACTTATCAGAACAGCACGAAAGAGGTCTTGCAATGTTTATGAATAAAGTATTTCTCGGAAAATGTGCTGAACTGTGGGTGTTTGGTCATTGCATTACCGAAGGTATGGCAGAAGAAATTGCACTGGCAGAAAAAATGAAAAAGAAAATCAGATATTTCACTGAAGATTTGAGGGAGATAACAGAATGATTAAACTAACTATTTATACGGCAGACTGTACCCACAGTCTGTCTAATTGCATTTATCCTAATAAACATATTATCACAGATGAAACATCTATGAAAAAGGCGATGAAATATGACCATGTCACGGCTGAATATAAGGATAACTATCGCAGTAATTCCAATTTTATCAGTGCTGATAATGTTCCTCTCGATTGTGACAATGACCACAGTGATAATCCTGATGATTGGATTACACCTTTTGAAGTTGCTATGGCTTTCCCTGATGTTGCTTTTGTTGCTGTTTACAGTAAAAGTCATATGAAAGTAAAAGACGGCAGGTCTGCTCGTCCAAGATTTCATACGTACTTTCCTATATCTAAAATGACTGGCTCTAAAGAATACACTCTCCTTAAGAAGAGAATATCATCTTCTTTTCCATACTTTGATAGTAATGCACTGGATAGTGCAAGACTGCTCTTTGGTGTGGCAGAACCACAGGTAGAATTCTATGACGGCAACAATAACATCGTAGATTATCTTGACGATAAGGATTTTGAGAATTGGGATAATCAGCAGAGCGAAATTCCGCAAGGAAAGAGAAATAATACGATGTCACATTATGCAGGAAGAATCATCAAACGCTACGGTGATACTGACGAGGCTTACCAACTATATTTACAGAAAGCAGAAAAATGCAGTCCTCCTCTTGCTGATGAAGAACTGAAAATTATTTGGAACAGTGCTCTAAAGTTCGGTGAAAGGGTTTCTTCACAGGCAGGATATATTCCACCCGAACAGTATAATACAAACTTAGAATTGAAACCGGAAGATTACTCGGATGTAGGACAGGCAGTTGTGCTTGCAAGAGAATACAATGAAAGTTTAAGGTATTCTCCATCAACGGGTTACCTTGTTTACAACGGCAGTTTTTGGAAAGAGTCTGACCCGTTGTCACAGGCTGTGGCACAGGAACTTACCACAAGACAACTTGCCGAGGCGGAAACAGAGATAAATAAAAGGCTTAAAGAAATGGAGCAAAACGGTGCTTTTGAAATTCTTGCACAGATGGGTGCTAAAAAAGCAGTATCTGCTTTCAACAAATTACAGGCACACTCCTATGAAATGTATGAGGATGTATTAATTTACAAGAAATATGCAATTAAACGCAGAGATTCAAAGTACATTTCTTCTGCACTTAAGGAAGTCAGACCTATGGTGTGTATTACGCAGGATCTTTTGGATAAGAACGAATTTTTGCTCAACACACCAAGCGGTACATATGACCTTCGCAAAGGGACAGACGAAATACAGGAGCACAATAACTTTGACTATATTACAAAGCAAACAGCAGTCAATGCCGATAAGGTGGGTACTGATTTATGGGAGAATGCACTCGATACCTTCTTCTGCAATGACAATGACCTTATTGAGTATGTTCAGCGAATAGTTGGCCTTTCTGCAATCGGAAAGGTATATGTTGAGGCTCTGATTATTGCCTACGGTGAAGGACGAAACGGCAAATCTACATTCTGGAATGTAGTATCCCGTGTGCTTGGTACTTACAGCGGTAATATTTCTGCCGATGTACTGACGGTTGGGTGTAAAAGGAATGTGAAACCCGAGCTTGCCGAGGCTAAAGGAAAAAGACTGCTTATTGCAGCGGAATTGGAAGAAGGTATGCGACTTAATACCTCAAATGTAAAGCAGCTTTGCTCTACTGATGAAATCTATGCTGAAAAGAAGTACAAGGCATCTTTTTCATACATTCCGAGCCACACACTCGTGCTTTACACAAACCACCTGCCAAAGGTCGGTGCTATTGATAAAGGTACATGGCGAAGACTGATTGTAATTCCTTTTGAGGCGAAAATTGAAGGCAGCAACGATGTGAAAAATTTTGCTGACTATCTATTTGATAACGCAGGCGGTGCTGTTTTATCCTGGATTATTGAGGGTGCAAAAAAAGTTATTGAGGAGAAGTATCATATTGAACCGCCACAGAAAGTAAATGATGCCATTCGCAAGTACAAGGACAACAATGACTGGATGTCGCATTTTCTTTCTGAGTGCTGTGAGGTTGAAGAAAGCTATACTGCAAAATCCGGAGAAGTGTATAACGCATATCGTTCCTATTGCACACAGGTGGGTGACTTTATTCGCAGTACGGCTGATTTTTACACTGCCTTGGAAAGCTGCGGTTTCGACCGTGAAAAGACAAGAGATTGTAACCTTATTATCGGTCTGAGATTGAAGTCAGAATTCCTTGAATAAAAGCGTTTTTCTTTTAGTGTGGAAGTCTATGGAAGTCTTTTCTAAAACTTCTCTTAAAGAGATAAAAATAAATGTATATATAAAATTACGGAAATACACTCCATAGACCTCCACATATCACATTTGATGGAGGTTGCACGATTGAAAGAAAAGATAACAGAAGAAAAATTGGTAATAGCAGTAAAGCAAATGGGCGGCATCTGTCCTAAATTTGTATCACCAGGCTTTAACGGAATGCCGGACAGGCTTGTGCTGTTGCCCTTCGGGAAGGTTGCATTTGTGGAAGTGAAAGCACCGAACAAAAAACCTCGCCCTCTGCAAAAAGCAAGGCATAGATTACTTAAAAAACTCGGTTTCAAGGTGTATGTGCTTGATGATGCAGAACAGATTGGAGAGATAATTGATGAAATACGAACCGCATAGCTATCAGAAATATGCTATTGAATATTTGAAGTCACACCCTGTTTCAGCTTTGTTTTTGGATTGCGGTTTAGGAAAAACTTCAATCACGCTGTCTGCAGTAAACGAGCTGTTGTTTGACAGCTTCGAAGTGCGTAAGGTACTTGTTATAGCACCTGTACGTGTTGCAAAATTTTCATGGCCTGACGAGATAAAGAAATGGGATCACCTTTCAGAACTGAGATACTCATTAGCTGTTGGTACAGAGGAACAACGAATTGTGGCGCTTAATGCAGCTGCAGACATATACATAATCAACCGAGAAAATATTCAATGGCTTGTTGAGAAAAGCGATATTCCTTTTGACTTTGATATGCTTGTAATAGACGAGCTTTCATCATTCAAAAATCATCAGACAAAAAGGTTCAGGTCACTGATGAAGGTAAGACCAAAGGTGAAACGCATAGTAGGCTTAACAGGTACACCGTCAAGTAACGGACTTATGGATTTATTTGCAGAATTTAAAATCCTTGATATGGGTGCAAGGCTTGGGAGATTTATCGGGCAGTACAGAAATAAGTATTTCAAACCCGACAAAATGAACGGACAGGTTGTTTATTCGTACAAGCCGCTTCCTAATGCAGAGCAAGACATATATGAAAAAATCTCCGACATTACAGTTTCGATGAAAGCAAATGAATACCTGAAAATGCCGGAGCTGGTAGTCAGTGATTATGAGGCCCAATTATCGGACAAAGAGAAAAATCACTATGACAAAATGAAGAAAAATTTAGTCCTTGAAATTGCAGAGGGAGAAATCACAGCATCTAACGCTGCATCACTGTCTAACAAGCTGTGTCAGATGTCAAACGGTGCAATTTACGATGATAAGCAGAATATCATTGAAATTCACAGCCGAAAACTTGACGCACTTGAGGACATTATTGAAAGTATGAACGGTAAACCGCTGTTAGTTGCCTACTGGTACAAGCACGATTTTGAAAGAATTGCAGAACGGCTTGAAAGCCTGCATATTCCGTTTTCAAAACTTGATACGGACAGAAGTATCGAAAGGTGGAACAAGGGCGAAATACCTGTTGCACTTATTCACCCTACATCGGCAGGACACGGACTTAATCTTCAAAGCGGAGGTTCAACACTTGTGTGGTTCGGCTTAACCTGGAGTCTTGAACTGTATCAGCAGACAAATGCAAGGCTGTACCGTCAAGGTCAGAAAAGCACCGTTGTAATTCAGCACATCATCACTAAAGGCACTATTGATGAGCAGATTTTAAAAGCACTGCAAAGGAAGGACAAAACACAGTCGGATTTGATAGATGCCGTTAAGGCAGATTTGGGAGGTTTTCTAAAATGACAGCAAAGGAATATTTAAGTCAGGCACGATTTTTGGATGACCGCATAAACTCAAAAATACAACAAATATCCTCACTTAACGAGCTTGCAACAAAATGCACAGCCACAATTTCGGATATGCCACACAGTCCCAACAGCGGTGGTTCTACAATGGCTGACGCAGTGTGCAAGATAGTCGATTTACAAGAGGAAATAAACAAAGACATTGACAGGCTTGTTGACTTAAAGCGAGAGATTATGGGCGTTATTAAAGCAGTGCCGAATGTAGAGTATCAGACAATTCTTGAAAAGCGTTATCTTTGCTTTATCAGTTGGGAGCAGATTGCTGTTGATATGAACTATTCAATGCAGCACATTCACCGTATGCACAGTTCCGCACTGAAAGAAATTACTGTTTCAAAGCAAGATGAGAGTAAATGTGATAGAATGAGAGTCGGCTGATATGATATTATTAAAATAGACAAAAAGAAAATGAACGAGCCTTGTGGAGAAATCCGCAGGGCTTTTCTTTTGCCCCGAAGGAGGTGTGACACTTGCCAAGAAAACCAAAAAGGCCTTGTGCCTTCCCCAGCTGTCCTAACCTTACTGACAAACAGTATTGTGAACAGCACGAGAAAGAACAGAACAAACGCTACAACAAGTATGAACGCAGATCTGATGTAAACATTAAGTACGGTAGAGCGTGGCGAAAGGTTCGTGAGCGTTATGTGTCGGCACACCCGTTGTGTGAGAGGTGCCTTGAGGAAGGCAGAATCACTCCTGTTGATGAAGTGCATCATATTATTCCTGTTTCACAAGGTGGAACGAATGAGGAAAGTAATCTGATGTCACTTTGCAAAAGCTGTCACAATAAAATTCACCTTGAAATCGGTGACAGAAAAATAAGACGGTGACCAGTAGGGGGATAAAAATCTCTACAGCTTTCAGCTCGGACAACGGCCCGGGGTGTCACGCACAAAAAAAGCGAAATCAAACGGGGTATAACCCCACGGAGGTGATTGTATGGCAAAAGACGGCACAGCAAGAGGCGGTGCGAGAGCCGGGAGCGGCAGAAAATCCAAGGCTTTGAAAGAAAAACTTGATAGCGGAAATCCCGGCGGCAGAAAGCTGACGGTTATGGAACTCCCTGCTGATTCGGATTTAAGCGGTGAGGATATGCCCGAGCCTAAAAGCTATATGCTGGACAGACAGAAAAACGGCGGTGACCTTGATGCAGAAGATGTGTTCAGAGAAACATGGCTGTGGCTCAAGGAACGTGGTTGTGAAAAGCTGGTAAGCACTCAGCTTGTGCGTAACTATGCCATGAGCGTTTCAAGGTGGATTCAGTGCGAACACGCTATCTCGGAATACGGCTTTCTTGCAAAGCACCCTACAACTGGTCAGGCTATTGCAAGTCCGTATGTCAGTATGAGTCAGAACTATATGAAACAGGTAAACAATCTGTGGTATCAGATTTTCCAGATAGTAAAGGAAAACTGCTCGGCAGATTTTTCAGGAGCAACGCCGCAGGACGATGTTATGGAGAGATTGTTACGCTCTCGGAGAGGAAACTGATATGAATTTCAGATTGAACCAATTTATGAAAAAACTTAAAAACAGCAGACCTTATCTTTCAAAACAACAGTACCGCACAATCAAAGGTCAGGCTCTTTCGGGAGATATTGACGGTGCTGAAAAAGGTCTGAACTCACTTTTGAGGAGGTGTGTATATGAACACAACAACAGAAATGCAGCTTGTTCCCGTTGAAAAGCTGATACCATATATCAACAATGCAAGAACACACAGTGACGAGCAGATAAAGAAACTTCGCTCATCACTGCGTGAGTTTGGCTTTATCAATCCCGTAATAATTGACAGAGATTTCAATGTCATTGCAGGACACGGCAGAATTTTAGCTGCAAAGGCGGAAAATATTTCAGAAGTTCCATGTGTGTTTGTTGATTACCTGAATGATGCACAGAAGAAAGCATACATACTGGCAGATAACCGTATGGCTATGGATGCCGGCTGGGACGAAGAACTTTTGAGAGTTGAAATTGAGTCCTTACAGGGTACCGACTTTGATATCGGACTTACGGGATTTGATGAAAACGAAATCGCAGAGCTTTTTGCCGATGATAACGATGATGTAAAAGATGATGATTTTGATGTTGAGAGCGAGCTTGAAAAACCACCGGTAACAAAAAGCGGTGACCTTTGGCTGCTCGGCAATCACAGACTTATCTGCGGTGACAGCACAAAGGAAAATACATACACTCGCCTTATGGACGGTAAGAAAGCAAACCTTGTTGTTACTGACCCACCATACAATGTCAACTACGAGGGCAGTGCAGGAAAAATCAAGAACGATAATCTTGAAAATGATAAGTTCTATCAGTTCTTACTCGATGCCTTTCAAAACACAGAAAAGGCTATGGCAGATGATGCAAGCATCTATGTTTTTCACGCGGATACAGAAGGACTAAATTTCAGAAAAGCGTTCAAGGACGCAGGCTTTTATCTTTCCGGAACTTGCATATGGAAAAAGCAGAGCCTTGTTCTTGGCAGAAGTCCGTATCAGTGGCAGCACGAACCTGTTCTGTTCGGCTGGAAGAAGAACGGTAAGCACAAGTGGTACTCCGACAGAAAGCAGACCACAATATGGGAGTTTGACAAACCGAAGAAAAACGGCGACCACCCCACAATGAAACCTGTTCCGCTGATTGCATATCCGATTAAAAATTCAAGTATGACAAACTGTATCGTACTTGATCCCTTCGGCGGTAGCGGAAGTACACTTATAGCCTGTGAACAGACAAATAGAATCTGCTACACATCAGAGCTTGATGAAAAATACTGTGATGTAATTGTTAAAAGATATATTGAACAGGTCGGCACTACTGAAAATGTGTATGTAGTGCGTGACGGTCAGAAAATCAGGTTTGATGATTTGGAGGTTAATGCTGATGAACAGTAAGGCATTAACCCTCGGCAGTCTGTTTGACGGCTCGGGCGGTTTTCCTTTAGGCGGAATTCTTTCAGGTATTACACCTCTATGGGCATCAGAAATCGAGCCGTTTCCCATTCGTGTAACTACAAAAAGGCTGTCGCAGATGAAACACTACGGTGATGTATCAAAATTAAACGGAGCGGAACTTCCGCCCGTTGATATAATCACCTTCGGAAGTCCTTGCCAGGATATGAGTGTTGCCGGAAAAAGAGCCGGTCTGTCCGGTTCAAGAAGTAACCTCTTTTATGAGGCGGTAAGAATTGTAAAGGAAATGAGGTGTAAAACGAATGGCGAATATCCAAGATTTGTGGTGTGGGAAAACGTCCCCGGAGCATTCTCGTCAAACAAGGGCGAAGACTTCAAGGCAGTCCTCGAAGAAATCTGCAAAATCAAAGACGATACATTATCTGTTTCTAAATCTGAAAAGTGGACAAACGCAGGAGAAATCGTGGGAGATGCGTTCTCCGTTGCGTGGCGAGTGTTTGACGCTCAATATTGGGGAGTTCCCCAACGAAGAAAACGCATCTACCTTGTCGCAGATTTTGCAGGAGAATGTGCTGGAGAAATACTATTTGAGCAAAAAAGCCTGTCAGGGAATTCTCCGCAGAGCGTCTGCAAGAGGAAAACAACTCCCGGAAATGTTAAAGATTGCATTGGAGCAACAGGCTTTGACGGATACAATGGTCAGCTGACAGGAGATTTATCTGCAACAATCGGTGTGAACTGCGGTATGTCCACAGGCAGAAACGGCATTGTGCTGAATGACCAAGGCGGCAACAGAATGGATATTACCGAAGATGTGACCTGCACACTCCGTGCCGAGGCACACCACCCGCCCTGTGTCTTGGAATCGGCAGGCTTTTGCACGGAACATTCTGCCAAGAGCCGCGGCATAGGTTATGAGGAAGAAACCTCACCGACAATTCGTGCCGGTACAGTTCCGGCAGCTGTGATGTTTGAAAATCACAGTCAGGATACAAGATACACAGGACCCGTTGAGAAAGCACCGACAGTTCTTTCAACCTACGGCACCGGTGGGAACAACCAGCCGTTCGTAATTGAAACACCAAAGACACTTAAAATCAGAAGTGGCTGTGACGGTGGCGGCAAGGGTGCGTTAGTTCAGGATAATAAATCTGCAACTCTGTCCTGCAATAATGACCAGACTGTATTTGTACCGCAAGCCTACGGCATCTGCTCAAAGGACAGCAATTCAATGAAGTCCGATAATCCGAACAGTGGTTTTTACAAAGCTGAAACTTCACGGACGATTGACACAAGCAATCAATCACCGTGTAAAAATCAAGGCGGTATTGCTGTTGTATCTATTCAAGGTTCAATGATTGGACGAAAAGACGAGAACGGTCCACAGGGTGACGGCATAAACGAAGATGTCAGCTTTACCCTTAATGCAACTGACAAACACGCAGTTGCATATGGAATTGACAGGGCAGCTTTTAATCAAGGACAGAATGCAAAGTACAGCTTTGCCGTTGAAACAGAAAAACAACCAACGATGGTAGCAAAAGGACCGGGTGCTGTTGCTACCCCGACATACAGTTCTAGCAAGGCATCTTTCTTTACGAAAGTTCAAGAAGAAAAAGCAAATACATTGGTGGCTACCGATTACAAAGACCCGCCAATCGTAAATGACAATTCAAGCTACGGCTTTTATCCGCAGATGAAAGCTGAGTGTGTAACTTTTACCAAAGAGAAAAGCGGATGTATTGTAAACGGAACAAATCCGGGATTTCAGAACGGAGTTCTTGAATCAAGCTATATCGTGAGAAGATTAACACCAACTGAATGTGCCAGACTACAAGGCTTTCCTGACTGGTGGTGCAGTAACCTGGAAACGGAAAACCCCACAAGTGAAGAACTTGCTTTCTGGAGAGGTGTTTTTAAAACCTATGCCGAGATTAACGGTACAAAAGTTAAATACGACAAGCAGATAATCAAGTGGCTGAAAAATCCACATTCTGATTCAGCTGAGTACAAAATGTGGGGCAACGGAGTGGCACTCCCCTGTGTTTGCTTTGTGCTTTCAAGGATTGCAAGCCTTAACAAAACTATATCTACGGATTGATAACATAATCGTCAGAACCGTCAATATATTTTTCATAATCAATACGGATAGCTGTGTTACCGCCGTAGTGATAGCACATTCTGCCTGCCCAGCCGAGAAAACATATCGTTCCGTCAGCATTCAGAGCCATAATATCATCTGCATATCGTTCTGTGGGTTTCACCTTATCACCAAAGGTAATGCCCTCACGCTCGGTGTCACTCATAAAGCGAGATTGGATAGCTTTGTTTTTCAGAAAGATATACACCTTCTTTTCCAGATTGATGAGTTGTCTAATTGTACGCATAAAAAATACGCTCCTTTCATTAGTTTCCTAAAAAAGAGCGTAAAAAAACAATCCCATCGTTCCGACAGGATTGCAAAAATCTTTATAACCCTATCGGTCAAGCTTTAGCACCTTACCTTTTGGCAGGTTGCTGTGCGGTCAACGAGCTTGTCTCTCACGCACTCTTTATAGGCTATTTTTAAATTAACACAACAATACAGAATTGTCAAGCAAAAATTAATCCTTATCCACTTCAATCTCGCCGTGCTTTTCCTCAAAGGCTTTTACCCTCTGTTTAATATACTGCTCAATCTCACGATTTGCTGAACGGCCTTCGTAGTCTGCAATATATCTGAACTTCTGAAAAAGTGTCCGGTTTACTCTTAGTGTGTATCTTAAAATGTTATCGTCCATAATCAAATCTCCTCGATGTTATTATGACATCATTTTAACGCAATTATTGCACCGTAACGAAAATGGTGGTATTATGATGTCATAGTGGTGTCATATTTTTAAAAGGAGATTGAAATTTATGAAGGTAGCAGTAGTAGGTTCAAGAAATCTAACAATCAATAATCTGGGCGACTATCTGCCCAAAGATACAACGGAAATAGTCAGTGGCGGTGCAAGAGGAATTGACAGGTGTGCAAGAATGTATGCAAAAACTCATAACATCAGGCTGACGGAGTTTATGCCCGAATATGAACGATATGGTCGGTCAGCTCCTTTAAAGAGGAATCTGCAAATAATCAGATATGCCGATATAGTTCTCGCCTTTTGGGACGGTAAATCTCACGGAACACGATTTGTAATTGAAAACTGCAAAAAGGAGAATGTTCCCATTAAGGTATTCACTACTATTTAATACTCACACTTAAAACCGCTGGATTTTCAGCGGTTTGTTTATTTGGGAGAATTTCAAAATTACACTTGCAATCTTTTCTGTTCTGAGTGATATATGTAGTACTAATTTCAAGGAGGAAAAGCAAATGAAATTTCCAAGCAAGGAGCTTGTTGAAAAAGTACGGGCAGAATACCCCATCGGCATAAGAGTTGAGCTTGTAAAAATGGACGATGTTCAGACACCGCCTGTTGGTACAAAAGGCACTGTAAGAGGTGTTGATGATACGGCAAACCTACTAGTTGATTGGGATAACGGTTGTGGTCTTAATGTGATTTATGGCATTGACAAAGCACGCAAGATACAGTCTTAACCACTATAAAATACACAATATATTGTATTAAAGATTGTGTATATTACTTTTCAAAATTGCTTGATATATCCTCGAAAAAGAGCGAATATGTGTGTACCGAAAGGGACAAACACACAATTACGGAGGACAAAAAGATGAGCGAAAAGACATTAAGACAGATTGAGGAAATGAAAAAGCAGACAATCGGTGTTGAGGTTGAGATGAACAATATCACAAGGAATAAAGCAGCAAAAATCGCAGCCGAATTTTTCAGCACAGGTAGATATGAGAACACAGCCGACAGAAACGGCTACTGTACTTGGTCAGCATATGACGAGCAAAGCAGAGAGTGGAAATTTCAAAAGGATGTAAGCATCGCAGGACCTGACAGCGAGAAATGCGAAATGGTAACACCAATCCTTACCTACGCAGACATTGAAATCTTACAGGAGCTTATAAGAAGGCTGAGAAAAGCCGGAGCAAAGAGTGATTCGACAAGAGGCTGCGGAGTTCACATTCACATAGGAGCAAAGGGACACACAGCACAGACTTTGAGAAACCTTGCAAACATTATGGCAAGCCACGAAAGCCTTTTATCCGAGGCTTTGAACCTTGACGGTGACAGAATCAGACGCTATTGCAGAACGGTTGACACAAGATTTTTAGAGCAGGTCAACAGAAGAAAGCCCAAAACAATGTCACAGCTTGCCGATGTATGGTACAAGAGCCATGATGAAAACTACGGCAGAAATCACCATTACAACGGTAGCCGATACCATATGCTCAACCTCCACGCAACCTTTACAAAGGGAACGGTTGAATTCAGACTTTTCCAGTTCGACAAGCCATCAAACGGCAAACAGAACGGACTTCACGCAGGACAGCTTAAAAGCTACATTCAGCTTTGCCTTGCACTCAGCCAAATGGCAAAGGAAGTGAGAACGGCAAGTCCGAAACCACAGCAAAGCGAAAACCCAAAATACGCAATGAGAACCTGGCTTTTAAGGCTCGGATTTATCGGTGACGAGTTCAAAACAGCAAGAGAACTTCTCACAAAAAGGCTTTCAGGTGACGGAGCTTTCCGCAACGGCAGAGCCGCTTGAAGAATATAGGCACAGCCCCACCGACCGCTTCGGCGGTCTTAAGGTGGTAGAAGAACAATTCTTCGGAAAGGGATGATTAAATTGACAAGGTTTTACATTGTGTATGGCAGTAACCTGAATGTAAGGCAGATGAAAATACGCTGTCCAAAAGCAAGGCTTGTGGGAACAGCGACTTTGGAAAATCACATACTCTATTTCAGAGGAAGTCTTACGGGTTCGTACTTAACCATAGAGCCGAAAATCGGAGCAAGCGTTCCTGTTGCCGTTTGGGAAGTAACACCTTCTGATGAAAAGGCGCTTGACCGCTACGAGGGTTATCCGAATTTTTATTACAAGCAGGACTACACATTGAATGTGACAAGTATGGATAAAACAAAAGTAACCACACTTGAGTGTTTTGCATATGTGATGAGGTCGGACAGACCGATAGGCATACCGTCAGATTACTATGTTTACACTTGCCTTGAGGGGTATGAATATTTTGGCTTTGACAAAAGAATTTTGATTAATACAGTGAACAGAATGAGGAGGATACTATGCAGACGAACGAAATAAGGATTCAGGTATGCCCGAAATGCGGAAAGCTGTTCAGTGAACGAGGTGCTGTTTCAAGGGTGGATAATGTAACGATTATCTGCCCCGACTGCGAAACACGAGAGGCTCTTGAAAGCATAGGCGTTGATGAAACAGAGCAGGAGAAAATTCTTGATACTATTCATAGGCATAGAAGTTGACATATGTATAAATTTAATATATAGTTACATTGTAGAAGAAAATTCATAATAAGTTATTAGTATTGGTATTCAGGAGGTGTAGAAATGAGTAAAAATAAAGATCCTAGGTGGTCAAAACAGTTCGGAGATTTCGGTGAGCAACTTATAATGTATTTAATTGGACGACAAAAAAATATGAAAGTTGCTTTGGTGGACCATGCTGGTGCGGATATAATTGCCTCGGACTTAGGAAACAAGAATAACCGATATGCAATTTCAGTTAAAAGTCATACTTTAAATATAAAGATAAATGATAATGAGATAAAAATTGAAAGTAAGCTATTTAATTTTGATGAACATAATATAAAAGAACTAAGAGCTTTTGCTGAAAATTTCGATCTAAAGCCAGTTGTTTCTATTGTTATTGTACAGCCCGAAATCCCTCAAGATCATCCGTATTGGATAGCGAAATTAGAAAAAAACAAAAACAAGTATTTTGAAAAACATGATAAGTTAGTAATTGATACATTTACTTTCCTGCTGGATGATGCTGAGGAAATGATAAAAGAAGGCAAAAGATATTGCACTTATAAAAATTCAAGTCCCGGAGGATTCAATTTTAAATTTGAAAACTTGTATTTTGAAGAACTTCTTGCTGATAAACGTATTGATCATACTAGATTAAGCTTTGATACACTAGATTATTTAAGATTATGGGATATAAAAAATCCCATGGATATTAATGCAGAGGATAATTTATTTTGGGAAATAGATAATAACTAATCTTACTAATCTTTTATTCTCTGCGTTCGTGATAGCCAAACTGAAATAGTTAAATAGTAAAAAATAGCATCGGTTAGAAATAATCGGTGCTATTTTTATACCATATCGGAGGTGAGATTTTGAGAAAACTTAAGAATTATAAGCCTACAAAATTCAAAGCAAAAAACAGCTATTATGATAAGGAATACGCTGATTTTGCCGTTGCCTTTATCGAAAGTCTGTGCCACACCAAAGGCACTTGGGCGGGTAAACGGTTTGAGCTTATGGACTGGCAGGAGCAGATTATTCGTGACCTTTTCGGCATTTTAAAGCCTAACGGATACAGGCAGTTCAACACAGCATACATAGAGATACCGAAAAAGAACGGTAAATCGGAATTAGCTGCGGCTGTTGCACTTCTGCTCACCTGTGGTGACGGTGAGCAGCGAGCCGAGGTTTACGGTGCGGCTGCCGACAGACAACAGGCATCAATCGTTTTTGATGTAGCCGCAGATATGGTGCGTATGTGTCCGGCACTGAACAAAAGAGTAAAGATACTCGCCTCACAGAAACGGCTGATTTACGAACCCACAAACAGCTTTTATCAGGTTCTATCAGCAGAGGCATACAGTAAGCACGGCTTTAATGTTCACGGAGTTGTATTTGATGAACTGCACAGTCAGCCAAACAGAAAGCTTTATGATGTTCTTACAAAAGGCAGCGGTGATGCAAGAATGCAGCCACTCTTTTTTTCTGATCACAACCGCCGGCACAGATACACATTCAATCTGCTACGAGGGTCATCAAAAGGCACAGGATATTATTGACGGACGAAAAATCGACCCTACATTCTATCCCGTGATTTACGGCGCTGATGATACCGAGGACTGGATAAGTCCAAAGGTCTGGAAAAAGTGCAATCCCTCCCTCGGTGAAACTATCGGCATTGACAAAGTTAAAACTGCCTGTGAAAGTGCAAAGCAAAATCCGAGTGAAGAAAACTCGTTTCGACAGCTAAGGCTTAATCAGTGGGTAAAGCAGGCAGTCCGTTGGATGCCGATGGATAAATGGGATAAGTGTGCATTTGCGGTCAGAGAAGATGATTTGAAAGGCAGAGTTTGCTACGGTGGACTTGACCTATCTTCCACAACGGATATTACAGCTTTTGTACTTGTGTTTTCTCCACTTGATGAAGAAGACAAATACATTATTCTTCCCTACTTTTGGATACCGGAAGACACACTTGATTTGCGTGTAAAGCGTGACCATGTGCCATATGATGTGTGGGAACGACAGGGATACTTGCAGACCACAGAGGGAAATGTTGTTCATTACGGCTATATTGAAAAGTTCATAGAACAGCTCGGAAAGAAATTCAACATCAGAGAAATTGCATTCGACCGTTGGGGTGCTGTTCAGATGGTACAGAACCTTGAGGGTATGGGTTTCACCGTTGTTCCATTCGGACAAGGCTTTAAGGATATGTCACCACCCACAAAGGAACTTATGAAACTAACCCTTGAGCAGAAAATCGCACACGGCGGTCACCCTGTACTTCGATGGAATATGGACAATATCTTTGTCAGAACAGACCCTGCCGGCAACATAAAGGCAGACAAAGAAAAATCCACGGAGAAAATTGACGGTGCAATTGCTACAATTATGGCACTGGACAGAGCAATACGATGTGGAAATGATACCTCTGAGTCGGTATACGATTCACGAGGGATTTTATTTATATAAAGGACAGTGATATATATGGGTATATTTTCAGGACTATTTCATTCAAGAGATAAGCCAAAAAACAGAACAGCAGGAAGTGCATACACATTCTACACAGGCAGGACAACAGCCGGAAAAGCTGTTACACAGCGTTCTGCTATGCAGATGACGGCGGTGTATTCCTGCGTTCGTATTCTGTCAGAGGCGATTGCAAGTCTGCCGTTGCATCTGTACAGATACACAGAAAGCGGTGGCAAGGAAAAAGCAACGGACAGTCCTCTGTACTTTTTACTCCACGATGAGCCGAACTCGGAAATGACATCATTTGTTTTCAGAGAAACTCTGATGACTCATCTTCTGCTTTGGGGTAATGCTTACGCACAGATTATCAGAAACGGCAAAGGTGAAGTCACCGCCTTGTACCCTCTTATGCCCGACCGTATGACTGTTGACAGAGATGAAAACGGCAGACTGTATTATGAGTACATGGTAAGCTCTGATGATGCACCTATCAACAAAAAGTCAACCGTAAGACTGTCGCCCTTTGATGTTCTTCATATTCCCGGACTTGGCTTTGACGGACTTGTGGGTTACTCACCTATCGCTATGGCAAAGAACTCAATCGGTATGGCTATTGCCTGTGAAGAGTACGGTGCAAAGTTCTTTGCAAACGGTGCCGCACCCAGCGGTGTGCTTGAACATCCCGGTACAATTAAGGACCCAAGCCGAGTTCGTGAAAGCTGGACTCAGACCTTTGGTGGTAGTTCAAACGCACACAAGGTTGCAGTGCTTGAGGAAGGTATGAAATATACACCTATTTCTATCTCCCCTGAACAGGCACAATTCCTTGAAACAAGAAAATTTCAGATAGATGAAATAGCTCGAATTTTCCGAGTTCCGCCACACATGGTAGGTGATTTGGAAAAGTCGAGCTTTTCTAATATTGAACAGCAGTCGCTTGAATTTGTGAAGTACACACTTGACCCTTGGGTGTCAAGATGGGAGCAAAATTTGGTGCGTTCCCTTCTGACAACCGATGAAAAGAAAAAGTATTTTATCAAATTCAATGTTGACGGACTGCTCCGAGGTGACTATCAAAGCCGAATGAACGGATATGCAACAGCAAGGCAGAACGGCTGGATGTCGGCAAACGATATCAGAGAGCTTGAAAACCTTGACCGCATATCATCAGAAGAAGGCGGAGATTTGTACCTCATAAACGGTAATATGCTGCCGCTCAAAAATGCAGATACATTTGCCAACACAGACGAAACGAAGGAGGAAGAAAATGAAGAAGTTCTGGAAGTGGAAGAATCAGACGGAGAACAATCCGACCGAGAGAGTTCTGACTCTCAACGGCACAATCGCCGTGGAAAGCTGGTTTGACGATGATGTCACTCCACAGCTTTTCAAAGACGAGTTGAACAGTGGAACAGGAAACATCACTGTATGGATAAACTCTCCCGGTGGTGACTGCGTTGCCGCCGCACAGATTTACAATATGCTGATGGACTACAAGGGTAATGTCACAGTCAAGATTGACGGTATTGCCGCAAGTGCTGCATCGGTAATTGCTATGGCAGGTACAGAAGTTCTGATGTCACCTGTATCAACAATGATGATTCACAACCCTGCTACCGTTGCAATGGGCGACCACAACGAAATGCAAAAGGCTATTGAAATGCTTAACGAGGTCAAGGAGTCAATCATCAATGCTTACGAAATTAAAACAGGCTTATCAAGAGCAAAGCTGTCACACTTAATGGACTCTGAAACATGGATGAACGCAAACAAGGCTGTTGAACTTGGATTTGCCGATGGCATCATCGCAAGAGAAAATCCGAATACAGAGCCTGATGAAGAAGACGAGGACGAAGATGAAGAGGAAAAGAAGAACCCCTGTGAAAATTCAGTCCTGTTTTCACGCAAGGCGGTAAATACGGCTCTTAAAAACAAGCTTGTAAAGCACTATTCAAAGAATATTTCAAGAAACACAGAAACAGACATCACAGACCTTGAAAAAAGACTTAATTTATTAAAACCTTAAGGAGGAATTTTACTATGGCTAAAATTAACGAACTTCGTGAGAAACGAGCAAAAATCTGGGAACAGGCAAAAGCCTTCCTTGATTCCCACAGAAACGAAACAGGTATTCTTTCAGCAGAAGATACCGCAGCTTATGAAAAGATGGAAAAGGATATTGTTGACCTCGGTCACGAGATTGAGCGTCAGCAAAGAGCAGACGACCTTGAAAGAGAGTTAAATCTCCCGACAAGCACACCGCTTGTTTCAAAACCCGATAACGTCAATCGTGAGAGTAAAACAGGCACAGCTTCTGAAAAGTACAACAAAGCATTCTGGAATCAGATGAGAAACCGCTCAACGCAGGAGGTCAGAAACATTCTCAGTGAGTGTGTTGACAGCGAGGGCGGTTTTCTTGTACCGGAAACCTTTGAAAACACACTTGTTCAGGCACTTGATGAAGAGCTTGTAATTCGTCAGCTTGCACATACATTTACAACAGCGTCAAACGCACACAAAATCCCTGTTGTTGCCACAAGAGGTAAGGCGATGTGGACTGAGGAGAACGCTGCAATCACCGACAGCGATACCTCATTTGGTCAGAAAACAATCGGTGCGCATAAGCTGTGTGCTTTAATCAAGGTATCTGAAGAGCTTTTGAACGACTCTGCATTCGACCTTGAAAGCTATTTCAATCAGGAGTTTGCAAGACGAATCGGTGAAGCTGAAGAGGAAGCCTTTGTTATCGGTGACGGCAGTGCAAAGCCTTACGGTATTTTTGATGACAGCGAGGGCGGTGAAGTCGGTGTAACGGCCGGCTCAACTGTTAATGTTACGGCTGATGAGATTATCGACCTTTATTACAGCCTTAAAGCACCGTACCGTAAGAATGGTGTATGGCTCTTGAATGACAGCACTGTAAATATTATCAGAAAGCTCAAGGACAGCAACGGTCAGTATTTATGGCAGCCGTCTATTAAGGACGGTGAAACCGACACACTTCTCGGTAAACCTGTTTACACATCTTCATCAATTGCAAATGCTGCATCGGGTACAAAGCCGATTGCATTCGGTGACCTTTCCTACTACTGGATTGGTGACAGACAGGGTGTTACCTTTAAACAACTCAATGAGTTATATGCAGCAAACGGACAGGTAGGTTTTCTTGCGACAAAAAGAGTTGATGCAAGACTTATTGTTCCGGAGGCAGTTAAGATTCTCAAAATGAAGGGTACAGTTTCTACAGGCGGTTAAGGAGTGCTTTTATGACTGACAGGCTTTTAGAAAAAGTAAAGCAAAATCTCATACTTGAACATTCTGAGGACGATGCACTTCTTGAGCAGTACATCACTGCATCGGTTTCCTATGCCGAAAGCTATCAACACATTGATGAAGGTTACTACTCCACACACGCAATGCCTGCAACTACCGAGCAGGCAGTTATTATGCTTGCGAGCCATTTCTACGAAAGCAGAGATGGCTCAACGGGCGGATTCTTTGCTGACAGCACAAACGCATCGGCTCAGGTGTGGAACACGGTCAATTTACTTTTAAGGCTTGACAGAAACTGGAAGGTGTAGCTATGAGTTTTGGAAACATGAACACACCTGTTGAAATTATGAAAAAGGTGATTGAAACCGATGATGAGGGGTTTAAGAATGAAAGACTGAAAACAGTAGCAAGCGTGAGAGCATATCGTGAGGGCAGACACGGCAGTGAACGGTGGGCGAATATGGCGACATTTTCCGTTGCGACTGACCTGTTTCGCCTAAGGTGTATTCCGCATATTGAAGTTACCGCAGATATGCTTATTCTTTGTGACGGGAAAAGGTTCGAAATCACCTCTGTTGAGAATGTAAAAGGCAGAGGAATGTATCTTGAAATTCTCGCAAAGGAGGTTGAAGCAAGTGGCTAGATGCACAATGAAAATGCCGGAGGAGTTTTTACTCAAAATATCAAGACTTGGGAACAAAACCGATGATGTGTGCGGAAGGGTACTCAATGCCGGTGCTGAGGTTGTTCTGAAAAAGGTGATAACAAATCTCAGAAATGTCATCGGTAAGGACACAAAAACGCAGTCACGCTCAACGGGTGAGCTTGAACGCTCGCTCGGCGTGTCCCCTGTTTTATCAGACAAGAACGGCAATCTGAATATCAAAATAGGCTTTTCAGAGCCGAGAACAAATGGTGAAAGCAATGCAAAAATTGCGAGCGTAATTGAATACGGCAAAAGCGGTCAGCCACCAAAACCGTTTATGAAACCCGCAAAATCAGCGTCACGCAAGGAGTGTATGACGGTTATGATTAACACGCTTGATGAGGAGGTAAAGAGCATATGAGTTTGCTTGCTGAAATCAAGAGTATTGCAGAGGGATTGAACATCAAGGTTGAAACAGGTGCTTTTTCAGACAAAGTACCTGACGAATACATTGTTCTCACTCCGCTTTCGGACGGCTTTGATATGCACTGCGACAATATGCCGACCTTTGACAGGCAGGAAGTGAGAATTTCAATTTTTTCAAAAGGTAATTACTCGGCACTTAAATACAAGCTTGTGACAGCACTTTTTAGGAATGACATTTCAATTACCGACAGGCTGTATATTGTCTATGAGAATGATACAGGCTACCACCACTACGCTGTTGACACATTAAAAACTTATGAATTGGAGGAGATAAACTATGGCAACAATAGGACTTGATAAGCTGTACTACGCAAAAATTACAGAGGACTCTGACGGAAACGAAACCTACGACACACCCGTTCCGCTTGCAAAGGCGATGAGTGCGGAACTTTCGGTAGAGCTTGCCGAGGCGACACTTTATGCCGATGACGGTGCGTCAGAGGTTGTAAAGGAATTTCAGAGCGGTACGCTCACACTTGGTATTGACAACATCGGAACAACCGTTGCAGAGGATTTGACCGGTGCGACAATCGACAAAAACAAAGTGTTGGTTTCCGCATCTGAGGACGGAGCACCGCCCGTTGCAATCGGTTTTCGTGCAAAGAAAGCGAACGGCAAGTATCGTTACTTCTGGCTTTACAGAGTGAAGTTTGGCATTCCTGCAACAAACCTTACCACAAAGGGCGAAAGCATCGAGTTTTCCACTCCGTCAATCGAGGGTACGGTTATCCGCAGAAACAAGGCTGACAAGCTCGGCAAGCACCCGTGGAAAGCTGAAATTTCAGAGGATGATACAGGTGTTGCAATCGACACAATCAGCGGTTGGTACACTCAAGTGTATGAGCCGACCTATGCTGAATAAATACGGAGGTGCGTTATGACTGACAGAGGATGTATTATTAAAATTGGTGAAAACGATTATGAGCTTATTCTCACAACAAGGGCAACAAAGGAAATTGCCAAAAGATACGGTGGACTTGAAAACCTCGGTGACAGGCTGATGAAAAGTGAGAACTTTGAAATGGCACTTGATGAAATCATCTGGCTTATCACTCTGCTTGCAAACCAGAGCGTTATGATTTACAACCTGAAAAATCGGGACAGCAAAAAGCCGTTGCTTACCGAAGAGGAGGTTGAGCTTTTGACCTCTCCGTTTGACCTTGCAGAATACAAGAATGCAATTATGGACTCAATGCAGAAAGGCACAAAGCGAAACATTGAAAGTGAGCAAACCTCAAAAAACACGAAAGTCGGGTAACAGACGCTGAGCTGTTCACCCGACTTCTTTATTACGGACTTGCACATTTAAATCTTTCACAAGACGAAGTGTGGCTGATGCCATTTGGACTTTTGCTTGACCTTTGGGAATGTCATAGACAATACAACGGCATTGCAAAGCCAAAGAGAGTTGCTTGCATTGATGATGTTATCCCTTATGGGGTTTGAATATATTATGTAAAGGTTAAGTCATTAGGCACCTCAGCATAAGTTATGGTATTATCATCTATTTTCATTCTTGAAATGATATGAGCTTTCTTGCACTCGTTGCACCATACAACAGCATATCCAAAATTGTCTTTTACTTTTGTTGCGTTGTATGCTGTTCTTTTACTTTTGCAATAAGGACATTTGTCGGGTACATTATACTTTGCAATATGTTCAATACATTTAAGCCATTTCATATTAAGCTTACCTCTGTTCTTTTAGATTAACTTTATTGTACCTTATTTGTTTAAGCTTTTAAAGTGCTTTTGAAAATTTAAATTATAATATGTATTGCGCTTGTGCTTACAATCGTGTATAATGGTGATGTAGAAGTCAATTATATAAGCTGAAAGGAGTTTTAAATATGGCAAAATCAGCAAATCTTTATGCACGAATTGAGCCTGACCTTAAAGAGCAGGCAGAGGCTATTCTTAATGTGCTTGGTATTCCTGCTTCAAATGCAATTACTATGTTCTATAAGCAGATTGTCCTTCAAAATGGTATTCCGTTTGATCTAAAAATTCCTAACCATCCGTTAGACATCAGCCGTATGACTGAATCACAATTTAATGAGGAGCTTGAGAAAGGTTACCAAAATATGCAAAATGGAAATACCATACCTATGGAACAGGCTTTTTCGGCTATTCGTAAGGAATACGGTATATGAATTATAAAATAGTATTAACTCCTGATGCACAAAACGATTTGAATGATATCTTTAAATATATTGCATTTGATTTGCAATCATTTCAAAATGCGACAAGTCAGCTTGACCGCATTGAAAAAGCAGTCAAATCGTTAGAGCAACTTCCGTCACGATTTCGTTTGTGTGATAAAGAACCGTAGAAAAGTCGCAATCTTCGTGTTATGCCAGTTGACAATTATATTGTGCTTTACATTGTTGACAACAATAAAAATATTGTCACAGTTGTCCATATAATGTATGGCGGAAGAAATATCGAATTTCTGCTTGAAGGGTAAGTCTTTAACTAAATAAGATAAACAAAATATTACCATTTAGGAGTAACCACACGGTTGCTCCTCTTTCATATATGCACATATAACACTACGAGCCGAAAGGCTCTTTTTTTATGCCTTGAGGAGGTGAGAATATGGCGGATAGTTTTGGACTTAAGCTTGGCATTGAGGGCGAAAAGGAATTTAAAAAGTCGCTTGCTGAAATCAATCAGAGCTTTAAGGTGCTTGGCTCTGAGATGAAGCTTGTGTCCTCGCAGTTTGATAAGAACGACAATTCCGTTCAGGCTTTGTCTGCAAGAAATATGGTTCTTAATAAGGAGATTGACGCACAAAAACAGAAGATTGAAACCCTCAGGCAGGCACTTGCAAATGCATCGGAGTCATTTGGTGAAACCGACAGAAGAACACAAAGCTGGCAAATTCAGCTTAACAATGCCGAGGCATCACTCAACGGTATGGAGCGTGAACTGAACAGTAATAATTCTGCACTTGAACAGGCAAAGACGGATATTGAGGGGACAGAAAAATCTCTTGAAAAGGTTGACGGTCGGCTTGATGATACTGCCGAAAGTGCCGATGATATGGGTGATGAAATCAAGGATGCAGGCGAAAAGGCGGATAAGTCGAAGGAGAGATTTTCAAAGCTTGGTTCGGTACTCAAGGGTGTGGGTGTGGCAATGGGTGCGGTTGTTACTGCGGCTGCCGCAACTGCCGTAAAGCTAGGCAAGGAGGTAGTTAATGCCTATGCCGACTATGAACAGCTTGTCGGCGGTGTTGATACGCTTTTCAAGGGTTCATCGCAGAAACTGCAAAGCTACGCATCTAATGCCTACAAAACGGCAGGCCTTTCTGCAAATGATTATATGGAAACCGTTACAGGCTTTTCCGCAAGCCTCATTCAGTCGCTTGGCGGTGATACGGATAAGTCGGTAAAGTATGCCGATATGGCAATCACGGATATGGCGGATAACGCAAACAAGATGGGTACAGATATGTCGCTCATTCAGAATGCATATCAAGACTTTGCAAAGCAGAACTACACCATGCTCGATAACCTTAAACTCGGCTACGGCGGTACTAAAGAGGAAATGCAAAGACTTCTCTCTGACGCAGAAAAAATATCGGGTGTGAAGTATGACATTTCGTCATATGCCGATGTGGTTGATGCAATCCATGTTATGCAGGAGAGTATGGATATTGCCGGCACTACTGCAAAAGAGGCGGAGGGTACAATTTCGGGTTCGGTTAATGCGTTGAAATCCTCGGTTACTAACCTTGTGGTAGGATTTGGTGACGCAAACGCTGACCTTGATGTGTTGTGTGAAAATGTTGTAACGGCATTTCAGACCGTGCTTGAAAACATCTCGCCTATTGTGGAAAATCTCATCTCCGCCTTGCCGGCAGTAATTACTACACTGCTTGAATCGGCAGGTGAAATGCTCCCTACTGTTCTTGAAACTCTCGCAGAACTGTTTGCACAGGTGCTTGAGGGATTGCTTCAGCTTTTGCCACAGCTGATTCCCGTTGCGGTGTCAGCCTTATTAACAATTACAAATGCAATTATTGAAAATCTGCCCTTGCTGATTGAGTCGGCAACCTTGCTCGTAGCAACTTTCGTACAGGGCCTTGCAGATGCACTGCCTACACTAATTCCTACTGCGGTCAATGCGGTTATGACGATTGTACAGGGACTTTTAGACAGCTTGCCGTCAATCCTTGACGCTGGACTTAAGCTTGTATCTGCTCTTGCACAGGGTATTCTTGATGCACTTCCCAACCTCATATCTAAACTGCCTCAGATTATCATGGGCATAGTTACATTTCTTTTAAATTCAATACCGCAAATCATACAGACGGGCATTAAGCTGTTGACCTCTCTTGTCGGTGCTTTGCCCGATATTATCACATCAATAGTCAAGGCAATTCCGCAGATTATCAACGGAATTATAAATGCGGTAATAAATTCAATTCCGCAGATTATTCAGGCAGGCATTGACTTGCTCATTTCACTTGTCAAGGCTCTGCCCACCATTATCGTCACAATCGTGAATGCAACACCCGACATCATTTCGGGCATTGTTAATGCTCTTATTGACAATATTCCGGCAATAATTCAGGCGGGTATTGATTTGTTGATTTCGCTTGTTAAGAATCTGCCGACTATCATTAAGGGAATTGTAAAGGCAGTACCTAAGATTATTGAAGGCATTGTAAAGGCCTTTGGTTCACTTATGTACAAGATTGTTGAAATTGGCGGTAACATTGTAAAAGGCTTGTGGGACGGTATCTGCGGTCTTGCATCGTGGCTCTGGGATTCAGTCAGCGGTTGGATTTCGGGTATCTGGGACGGCATCTGCGACTTTTTTGGCATTCACTCACCGTCAAAGGAAATGGCATGGGTTGGCGAAATGCTCGTCAAGGGTCTTGCCGGCTCTATTGACAAGAACGGTGATATGGCTGTTCGTGCCGCCGAGGGTATGAGCAGTGATGTTTCAAGTGTTATGAACTCACTTGCTGATGATATGAAAACTGCTTTGCCGACTGATTTCAGCATTGACGGAAATGTTAAAGGATTGGTTGATAATTCAAATTCTGCTGCTTTCGGCAAGAGCGGTCTTTCGCTTGTGCTGAATATTGCAAATTTTAACAACTACTCAAATGACGATATTTCTCAGCTTACAAATGAAATTATGGAAACTGCAGGTCAGTTTGCCAAAAGGAAAGGACTGGTGTTTGCTTGAACTATTTTGAATACAACGGCATCAGGTCATCTGATATGGGGCTTCATATACAGAGAAAGAATGTGTACTCCTCGCCAAAGTATGACTCTTCCTTTGTATCAATCCCCGGTCGCAATGGTGATTTGATTGTACCGAATCGCAGGTACGAAAACACACAGGTGAGTTATTCTGTATATCTGTCTGCAAAGAACAGTCAACAGCTTGCAGACAGCATTACAAAAATCAAGGCTTGGCTGTATGCACAGCCCGACAGGTATCAAATACTAAAGGACAGCTATGACAAAAGATTTTTCAGTTATGCTCTCTTTAACTCCTCGCTTGATATTGAAGATGAGCTTAACAAAATTGGTGTGTTTACCGTAAGCTTTAACTGCAAGCCGTTTAAATATGACATTGATGGTGAGTTACCGCACAGTATTGATGTGGTGCTGAATTTTCCGTATATGATTTTTTGCAGAATGGACGGTTCAAAGCCGGAAAATGACTGGAGCAACCGTTGGAATCAGACGGCAGACCTTGTTGTGCCGAGTGGTAAGAATATGTTTGTACTGAATACAAATTCGTGGACAGACGGCTACTGGGACTACTATTCAGATGCCGACAAGAGCAGAATATATCTTAAGGTGAACGAAAACTGGAAGAAGGAGAATGCAAGGTTTGCCCTCTACACATTTATCAGTGACGAAACCGCATGGTATTCTCTCGAGAAGGTCAGCGAGGATATTTACAGAGTGACCTTGCCGTCAAAGGGTGAAACCGTACTTGTGAATCCGTACAGTTTTGAGAGCAGACCGCTTATTCATCTTAACGGCAACGGTACGGGTACGCTTACCATTGATAATGAAAATGGCAGACACGAATGGTCATTCAACGATATTGACGAGTTCATTGAGATTGACAGCGAAAAGATGTGCTTTTACAAGGACAACACGCTGAAAAATGATACGGTTACAGGCACGGGTTTTCCTTTGCTTGTAAGGGGCGAAAACAGGTTTATTCTCGGCGGTGGCATAACAGACGGTTCAGTATTTCCAAGGTGGTGTTCGTTATGATGCCGATTTTATACAGAGCAGATGAAACCGAGTTTGACACCTACGGAATCGGTGTGCTGTCGGACTGCACCTTTTGCGAAGTTACAGAGGAGAGAAACGGTGCGTTTGAATGTGTAATGAAATATCCTCTGCACGGTGCATTGTTTGATGAGATTAAAAACGACAGGGTTATACTCGTTAAGCCGAATGACACATCAAGGTCACAGCCATTTCGCATATACAGAATTACAACACCGATGAACGGCATCATCACAGTGTATGCACAGCATATATCATATGATTTGTCGGGCATTGGCGTGTTGTGCTTTGAGAGCAAATCGGTTTCACCACAGCTTGCACTCGAGAGAATTTTTGCGAATACTTCATCAAAGCACGGCTTTAAATGCAGTTCAGAAAAGAGTAAACGAGATTTTATCTTAACAGACAATAGAACAGTATCCTAACAAAATCCCCATCAAGGAATTTTTTCTCCTTGATGGGGATTTTGTTGTACAGCTTGATGAAAAATCGATAATTTTTTTACGTGAAGACATATGAAAATAGTTGAAAAACACTATTGTTTGATGTATAATGAATTCAAGCAATCTTAGTCTTTACTTTAAAATATTATAGTTTATGTATGGAGGTATTATTATGAAATATTATTTAGGTATAATTCAATTAGGTGGATATAGTGGAACTTATTATAATTTTAAACCGCAATATTTATATAATCCAGATAGTAAAACGATAGAAGAAATATCTCGTTCCGAATTGGAATTAAAATTTCCACAGTATGGTGAAATCAATCTTTCATACGAAATGTATAGGGAATCTGCACCTAAAAAGTTTTTAAACGCCTTGGAAATAGCAAATAAGGAGTCTTATGATTGTTTATACTCTGTTTGTTTTAGCGAAGAAGATCTTGAGAAAAATGAAAATGAAAAAATTCAAATTAAGCTAGATTTGCAATCTTTGGTTGAAAAAGGAAAAAATCTATGTGATATAATTAAGCCGATAGAAGATATTGGAATATATAAAATTGTCAATTCGAAAACCGATATTGTAAATTATGATGCATTTAATAATTTAGTATTGGTAAATGAAAAATATTTTATCGGTCAGCATGTATTACTGGCCTATGAAGGTTCTTTATATGGTCCATATGAACTTCATGAACGCCCCATTTATGGTGATAAATACATATCACCATCCATCAGCAGTAATGGATATGTTTTAAAAAAATACTCTGAAAAGTATTATAAGAAATTTGATTTTTCTCAACAAAGCCATGATCGTGTATCAGTTGCAATTATTACTGGAGAACCAGAATTAGTTGATGCTTTACCTGACGCTATATTATTGGATAAATTGCAAGATAAGATTGATATTGAACTATTAAAAAATAATGTATATGAATTTGATAGATTAGTCAAGACATCTCCATTTTTAGGGGATATACCTGAATCGTTTCAAAAAAAGAGAATAGGTAGAATTAAAGAAATTATAACAAATGCTTTAAATTATGAAGATGAAAAGAAAAAAGCTATAATTTCACTTATTGATGAAAGTGACTCGGATGTGCAAATCTTACTAGGCGAAAAAATTAAAGAGAGTAATGTTTATAAAGAATCGCAAGAAACAATCGATCGATTGAAAAATGAGGTAGAACATCTGTCTTCAGATAAAGATGAACTTGAAAAAAATAACAAGGTTCTTGAAGAAAAAATTATTGAACTAGAAAATGAGGATAATTCAACTGAAGCAAGAACTAAAAGCGAAGAATTGACATCTATAAAAGATGAATATGAAAAGTTAAAAAATGATAACCAAGAACTCAAGGACAAAGTTTCTTTGTATGATGATGTTATGAATTTGGAAAACAAAAAGAATGAATTAACTGCAAAAAATAAAGACTTACAAGCGACATATGATGATTGGGTACTCCGTATTTCAAAGAAACGAACTGAGTATGATACATTACAGAAAGAAGTCAAAGAAACCGTGTCAAGCGAGATGAATACAACTAAAATGGTTAAGACCGCATTTGATCCTTATATTTCAAACCTTCTTGTTGAAGCCGCAGGTCAATGGAGTAAAAGTAAAGAATATGAAAAATATAAAGAGATATCTGAATATATGCGGAATTTGCCTTGTGAAAATATAAGAAAAACTGATTTGATAGATAATTTAGTTGAAGATATTCAACAGTTTAGAAATTATAGTAGGAACGACATAATTAATATGTACATATGTTTGTCACAGAACTTCCTTACTATATTTTCAGGTGAGCCTGGTACGGGAAAAACATCTATATGCAGTATTCTCGCTTATAGTTTAGGACTTAATAGTTTCGGCTTTGATTCTAATATTTCAAGAAATCGTTTTATTCCTGTTTCAGTTGAAAGAGGATGGTCATCTAAAAGAGATTTGATAGGGTATTTTAACCCTCTAACTAAAAGATATGATAGAAGTAATGCAAAAATATATGATGGGTTAATGATACTAAATGAAGAAAGAGAAAATTCTCGGTTTCCTTTTGTTATTTTATTGGACGAGGCAAATTTGAGTCCTATTGAGTATTATTGGGCTGATTTTATGCGCATAGCTGATAAATCAGATAAAAATATGTTTATAAATATTGGCCTCGATGATGATATATATATTCCTGAAACTTTGCATTTTTTAGCTACGATAAACAATGATCAAACAACTGAACAATTGTCGCCAAGATTAGTTGACCGTGCTTGGATTGTTAAACTGCCAAAATCAGATGTTAAAGAGACAGAAAAAGATATTACCGACTATTTTTCGAATATATATCTCTGGTCTGACATAAAAGAAGCATTTGTTGATTCAGGTAATGGCGATATGCAACTGCAAGCATTGGCTGAAAAAATCTACAAACTTTTTGATGATCACTACCTGACTGTTAGTCCAAGAATAAAGCAAAGCATAAAAAAATATGTTTGTATTGCACAGGAGATAATGGAAGATGAGCTTGGTGTAAGCAAAAAAGAAAAAGCTCTTGATTTTGCTATACTTCAAAAACTCCTTCCAAAAATCAATGGTATGTATGAAAATTACAGACGCTTATTTGAGTCACTATCACAAATTTGTGAAGAAAATCACTTAAAAATGACGAAACAAGCATTATCTCGAATGCAAGAGTCAGCTGATCAGAATATGGGTTATTGTCGATATTTAGTTTGAGTTTGGTGTGAATTATGAGTAATTATAAACTTAAGTTATATGCCAAGAATGGCTCAGTTACAGAGTTTGAACTACACTTGAAAGAATGTACTGAAATACTTAATGATTATCAACACATAGTAAGTAGAGATTATATTTTTAATGATTACGCTTATTTAATCAAGGTAGTTGATAATAAAGATATAGTTCAAACGGTTGATGCGACCTTTATTAATAACGAGATTGTTGATAAATCATTATCAAGGCGACATGAATACGCTTCATTATTTATCGAATGCTTTGGATTAGTGAAAATTGAAGTTGTAATAGATGGCTGTTCTTATGTTACTGATAATATTAGTCTAATGATGAATAAAAACAGTGTTAATCAAGGATTAATTCATATGATTGACTACATATATGATAATTGCGATGATTACCTATATGAAGAGCATAAGAATTCTAAGATATCAACGGGTATAAAACCTAATACCAATATTTCGTTAGATTCAAAACTTTCAATGCTTGAAGATATATATAATACATATGTAAATATATATCAAGTGTTACGTTATTCTCCCCAGTCAAAATTAATTAATCTTGATAAAATAGGAAATTTTCAAGAGTTGCAAAATATACAAGCTAACACGATACGTTATATATCAACGCATCCTGAAGAACTTCGACCCGTAAATTATAATTCAGGTATCGTTGTTGATGGTCAATATTATCAGCCAAATAAGACTTTAGTTAAGTCTGTTACATATTCATATGATATATATGAAAACCGGGTTATCGTTGGCTTCTTACAAACTATAATCAATGAGTTGCAAGAGATTAAAAAGTTTTTAATCGAACGTTACTTACATGACTCACAACCAAAAGAAAAAGATAATTATGTTGAATCTTCTTATTATATTTACACACGAAACACAAGAATTCTTAAAGGATATATAGATTATGTTGATCCACTGATACTGAAGTTTAAAAATTTATTTGAGGAATATCACTCTATACTTCCAGTAAAAAATATTGTTGTTATGGCGCCACCTGAATATACTAATGTTTTTCAAGGTAATATTACATATAGGGTCATGTTTCAAAAAATAAGAAATTGGTTCATGTGCGGAAATTATATTTTGAAAAAGTATGAGTTATTGCTTAGTTTTGTTTCTATAAGTAAAATATATGAATATTATTGCCTTATTAGAATCAATAAGACACTTGAATATATGGGCTTTTCTTTGAATAGCAGTATGACTTTTAAATATAAAGAAAAGAAGTATTATCGCAACACTATTTATAACAATACTTTTGAATTTTATAAGAAGAATAATAATGTTACCGTGTATTTTCAGCCTATTATTTATAATGAATTAATGGCTAGTGATTATAGTAACAATATTAATTTGTTTAGAAGTACTACTATTAGTATTTCAGATATTAAAGCTCTTGCTCTTTTAGGTGGTAAAGATGTTAGAACGGGAACTTATTATAACCCGGATTATTTGATTAAGGTTACGAATGATGAAAGTATATATTATTTTGTTCTTGATGCTAAGTACAGTACCTCCAATAATATCAAACAATATCAATTGCCATTCTTAACTTATAAGTATTTATTTTCATTAAATCCTACTGTTAGAAATGAATATATTGCTGGGCTGATTATATTTTGCGGTAAAAATGAAGTAAGCAAGCTTGAGAATATTCATGATATTGCAGAGAAAAATAATTATGCTATTTCACCCAGTGCACATATAGTGAATTTATTGGGAGATTGTGCCGAAAAAAATAATAATTTGTGTGATTTATTCAATGAAATAATTTTTAACCAAAAAAACAAATAATAAAGTTGACACAAAGTATAGCAGTAATTTAAATATGGAGCTTATGTTATGAATCAAGTACATTGTATTCATACTCGAATGGTTAAATGTGTTTTAATCTGTTTATGGCAATTATGAAATGGTTTGTTTAGAAGTGATTTCGACTGCTGTAGATGAGTTAATGCATTAAAGAGAGGTAATTCAGGGCAAATGGGGCAACGGCACCGACCGCAAAAACCGCCTCACCAAAGCCGGCTATGACTACAACACCGTTCAGAAAAGAGTAAACGAGATTTTATCTTAACAGACAATAGAACAGTATTTTAACAAAGCCAAATCCCTATCGAGGAAGTTTTATTCCTTGATGGGGATTTTTTACTTACGAATAAATAATAAAAATAAAATTTTTCAAAAAGCGTCCTTTTAAGCACTCTCCCGTGGCTAACAGACAGAGGGCAACAATGCTCTCGGAAACGGAGGTGCAATATATGAAACACAATCTTCAAATCAGTGTTTCGGACAAACCACAAAGAAACAGTATGGTATCCTGCAAAAACATCACCTTGCGAGAACGATTTTTGCGAATGCTGTTCGGCAGAAAGCAGAAAATCACAATCCTTGTTCCAAGTGATTCTATTGAGGAACTCGCCATTACCAAGGTTAAAAAAGGAGGCAGTTATGAACAAAATAACAGCATTGCTTGATGCGATTACCGAGGTAATCAAAAACATTGGCACACTTACAGAAAGTCTGCAGACTGTTTCAAATCTTTTGAATGAGATAAAGAATACTGAGATTTCAAAGAAGTCAACTGTACATACTTCTGAAAGCACAGGAAATTCAAAGGTGTATTCACTTGAAGATGTAAGGGGTGTTCTTGCTAAAAAAAGTCAAAGCGGACTCACTTCTGAGGTTAGAGAAATCATTGTAAAGTATGGCGGAAACAAACTGTCAGAAATTGACCCCTGTCATTACGAAGAAATCATCAAAGATGCGGAGGCACTTCAAAATGAGTAATCACGCTTTCCTCTCCCCTTCAAGTTCTCACAGATGGCTCAATTGTACACCAAGTGCCGTGCTTGAATCAAAGTTTGAGAACAAATCAACCAAAGCATCTGAAGAAGGCACAGTCGCCCATGCGTGGTGTGAGCATAAACTCAAAACCGCACTGCACAGAAAAAGCAATGAACCTATCTCCCCTTTCACAAATGATGAAATGCAGGAATATACCGACTCATATGTAGCCTTTGTGTTTGAGAAATTCAATCTTGCAAAGCAGAACTGCAAAGATCCTTTGATTCTTATTGAACAAAAGGTTGATTTTTCAGAATATGTACCGAATGGTTTTGGAACAGCCGACTGCATTATTGTTTCTGAAAGCCAAATACATATCATTGATTTCAAATATGGAATGGGAGTACTGGTTGATGCCTTTGATAATCCGCAGATGAAATGTTATGCTCTCGGTGCATTAAAAATCTTTGACCGCTTATATGACATCAAAGATGTGTCAATGTCAATTTTTCAGCCACGCAGAGATAATGTCAGCACTTGGACTGTTTCTGCTGATGAGCTCAAAGGCTGGGCAGAAAATGTACTAAAGCCAAAAGCAGAATTAGCTGTTAAAGGTGAAGGTGATTACTGTGTCGGTGATTGGTGTACATTCTGCAAAGCATCAGTAAGATGCAGAGCAAGAGCCGAAAACAATCTAAAACTTGCACAGGAAGAATTCAGACTTCCCCCACTTCTTACTGATTCTGAAATTGAAAAGATTTTATCTGTTATTCCCAATCTCACAAAGTGGGCAAATGAAATAATGGCATATGCTACCGAATCAGCTGTCAATCACGGCAAGCATTGGAACGGTTTTAAAATTGTTGAAGGACGGTCTGTACGAAAGTATAAAAATGAAACCGCAGTGGCTAAAGCATTGGAAGATGCCGGCTACAAAGACATTTATCGCAAGAGTCTTATCACACTTACAGAAATGCAAAAGCTTTTAGGAAAACAAAATTTTAACGAGATACTTGGAAATCTTATCATTAAACCAAAAGGCAAGCCTACTCTTGTTCCCGAAACTGACAAAAGAGAGGCTATGACAATCACAGATGTTAAAAACGAATTTATAACGGAGGACTAATTATTATGGCTAATTCAAACAGAACAAAAGTTATCACAGGCAAAAACACAAGACTTTCATATTTTCACGTTTGGGAACCTGTTTCAATCAACGGCAGTCCTGAAAGATACAGCGTATCCGTACTTATTCCAAAAGATGATACTGAAACCGTTAATGCGATTAACAACGCTGTAAACACTGCAATTGAAGAAGGTATCGGTAAATTTGGCGGTAAAAAGCCAAACAAAGCATCACTTAAACTTCCTCTTCGTGACGGTGATACCGAGCGTAATGATGAGGCTTATGCAGGTCACTGGTTTATCAATGCAAACAGCAGAACCGCTCCGCAGATTGTTGATAAGGCTGTAAAACCTATTCTTGACAGAGATGAGGTGTACAGCGGTTGTTATGCAAGAGTGTCTCTGAATTTTTACGCATTCAATTCAAATGGCAACAAAGGTATTGCCTGTGGTCTTGGCAACATTCAGAAAATAAAGGACGGCGAACCGCTTGGTGGCAGAAGTTCGGCTACTGATGATTTCAGAACAGAAACAGATGATGATTTCTTATCCTAACATAATACGAGGTAAATGATATGAACGAATTTTATGACCTTGCAAAATTATTTGATGTAGTTGTTATCTTCTGTTTCTTCTTAGGAATAGGTATGTACGGCATCATAAGCACCGTAACGGATTTAATTTTCCTTATTCACAAGACTTTTAGAAAGCACAGAATAGCGAGAAAGGCTAAGAAAAACAACTTAGATAATTAACAATTTTGGACGGTGGAGGAATACTCTCTGCCGTCCGTTTTTTATATATAAGGAAGTGAAAACATGAAATCAATCAGTATTGACATAGAAACATATTCAAGTGCTAATCTTCAGAAATCCGGTGTTTACCACTATGCGGAAAGTTATGATTTTGAAATTCTGCTGTTCGGCTATTCTGTTGACGGCAGTGATGTCAAAGTCATTGACTTGTGTATGGGAGAAAAGATACCCGAGGATATTCTTGATGCACTGACTGATACTTCGGTTATCAAATGGGCATTCAATGCACAATTTGAAAGAATCTGCCTGTCAAGATATCTTAAAGATGTAGGTATAGATTTTGACGGCAAATATCTTAACCCGTCATCTTGGCATTGTACTCTTGTCTGGTCGGCAACACTTGGTCTTCCCCTTTCTCTTGAAGGCGTAGGTGCTGTATTAGGTCTTGAAAAGCAAAAGATATCAGAGGGTAAAAATCTCATACGGTATTTTTGTATTCCCTGTTCCCCTACAAAAATCAATAACGGCAGAACAAGAAATACGCCCTATCATGATATGGCAAAGTGGAGTAAATTCAAGGCATACAATCTTCGTGATGTTGAAACTGAGATGAGTATTCAAAAGAAATTATCAAGATTTCCTGTAAGTGATTCAATATGGAACGAATACCACCTTGGCCAAAATATAAATGACCGTGGCATAGGGGTAGATATGATTTTAGTTGAAAACGCAATAGCTATTGATGAAATGGTTAAAAAGTCGCTTATCAATGATATACAATCTCTTACCAATCTTGATAATCCAAATTCTGTTCAGCAAATGAAAAGCTGGCTTTCAGAAAACGGATTTAAAACCGAAAGTCTTAACAAAGAATCTGTTTCGGAAATGATGAAAACTGCACCGAATAATATATACAAAGTGTTAGCACTCCGACAACAGCTTGCAAAGAGCAGTGTTAAAAAATATACAGCTATGAAAAATGCTGTTTGCAAAGACAGTCGGGCAAGGGGAATGTTTCAGTTTTACGGAGCAAACAGAACAGGACGATTTTCCGGCAGAATTGTACAACTTCAAAATTTACCGCAAAACCATATGAGTGATTTGGCAAATGCACGGAGTCTTGTTAAATGCGGAAATTATGATGCACTCAGTATTCTTTATGATGATATTCCGGACACACTTTCACAACTCATCCGCACCGCTTTTATTCCACAGCATGGTTGCAAATTCATAGTAGCCGATTTTTCTGCTATTGAGGCAAGGGTTCTTGCGTGGCTTGCAGATGAGAAATGGAGAAACAAAGTTTTTAGGGAGGGCAAAGATATTTATTGCAGTAGTGCATCACAGATGTTTGGTGTTCCTGTTGAAAAGCATGGAATAAACGAGGATCTGCGACAAAAAGGCAAAATCGCCGAGCTTGCACTCGGATACGGCGGTTCTGTCGGTGCATTAAAAGCTATGGGTGCTATTCAGATGGGACTTTCAGAGGATGAACTTCAACCTCTTGTGTGTGCGTGGAGAAACTCTAATCCGTCAATTACTAAACTCTGGTGGGACATTGATAAATGCGTTAAAGAAACTGTTATCAAAAGGATACCTACTGAAACCAATGGCATATCTTTTACCTACAAAAGCGGATTTCTGTTCATCACTCTCCCCTCCGACAGAAGACTTGCATATGTTAAGCCGAGAATCGGGATAAATAAATACGGCAGTGAGGCTGTCACTTATGAAGGCATCGGCAGTACAAAAAAGTGGGAACGGCTTGAAAGCTACGGTCCTAAGTTCTGTGAAAATATCATTCAAGCCATCGCAAGGGATATTTTGCTCTATGCAATGCAGGCACTAACAAATTACCGCATAGTCGCTCATGTTCATGACGAGGTTATTATTGAATGCCAAAAAGATGTTTCCGTAAACACTATCTGCGAACAAATGAGCAGAACTCCGCCTTGGGCAGAAGGTCTTTTACTCCGTGCAGACGGCTATGAATGTCAATTTTATATGAAAGACTAAAAAGCGTCCTTTTTCACCTCTTACCGTGGCTATATGGTAGGAGGTGCTTTTTATGACCGATAAAGAGAAAAAACAGGTTGAAACCTATCGCAAAAACGGTTACGGATACAAACGAATTTCAAACCTCACTAATCTATCCGTTAATACAATAAAATCATACTGCAAGAGAAACAAACTTATGAGTTCCGATATATCCAATATAAATAATACAGAAAATCAAGTTTTTTATTGTGAGCAATGCGGAAAAACTGTTGAGCAAAGCAAACACCGCAAACACAAGAGATTCTGTTCAGATACCTGCAGAAACAAATGGTGGAACAATCATCTTGATTTGGTACAAAGGAAAGCCGTCTATGTACTGACTTGCCCCTATTGCAGAAAAACTTTTTCAGTTTACGGCAATGCAGGCAGAAAATTCTGCTGTCACAGTTGCTATGTCAAATACAGATACGGAGGAAAGCAAAATGGATAAGCCTACATATGCAGAGCGTTACACCCTGACCGTCAAAGAGGCAGGACTGTATTTCAATATTGGTATTAAAAAGATGAGAAAACTCGCCGAGGACAACCTCGGAATTTTTTCAGTTTTGAGCGGTAATCGCTATTTGATTATACGAACAAAATTTGAGGAATATCTGTGCAATAATTCTACGATATAGTTTCCTTTTATCTGCTGAAAGTAGTTGCTATTCTGAGAGTTTTACGGCAATATATGAGTACCAAACGAGGAGGTAAAAAATATGGATAAGCCATCATTGCAGGACAAAGATTTTTTGACGGTAATTGAAACAGCCGAATTATTTGGACTCAGCAGAAGAAAAATGTTCCGTCTTACAAGCCAAAGCGGTCTTCCCTTTATGGCTAAATACGGAACACGAAAGTTAATCATCAAAGATGAATTTATAAAATATCTTAATAACTCAGGAATGAAGGAGGAACTTAAGAATGGCAACCCGAGGACAAAGACGAGATTCAAAGCATAGACTTTTGCACAACGGAGAATCAATAAGGGCAAACGGAAAATATCAATTCAAGTATTTAGTTGACGGCAAGCCAAAATTTGTATACAGCTGGCGACTTGTTCCGACAGATCCACAACCAATAGGCAAACAGCCTTGCCTGTCACTAAGAGAATTAGAAAAGCTGGTCGGTAAGGACATTGACTCAAGACTTGATATAACCGGCAGAAATATCACCGTCAACGAGTTAATCTCCCGTTATCTCAAAACAAGGACAGGTGTAAGACACAACACACTTTCAAATTACAACTTTGTGCAAAACATTATGAGCAAAGAGGAATTTGGCAGTCGCAAAATCGGTGAAATCAAAACTTCCGATGCAAAGCTGTTTCTCATTAAATTACAGGAAGACGGAAGGGGCTCGAGTACAATAAAAACAGTGCGAGGTGTTTTAAGACCGGCATTTCAAATGGCAGTTGATGATGATATTCTAATGAAGAACCCTTTCGGTTTCCAATTACTCGGCATTATCATAAACACTGAACACACTCGACAGGCTCTGACTAAGGAGCAGATGAACAAGTTTTTAAAGTTTGTTCGTTACGATAATGTTTATTACAAATACTACGATGTTTTCTACATTCTCTTTCACACTGGTTTGAGAATTTCAGAATTTTGTGGGTTGACGATAAATGACCTTGATATGAACAACAGAATCATCAATATTGACCACCAGTTGCAGAGAACCTCAAAAATGGAGTATGTGATTGAATCAACAAAAACAAATGCCGGCACAAGAAAACTACCTATGACGGAAGATGTTTATCAGGCCTTCAAAAGAATACTTGAAAACAGACCTACAAATCTTCCTGAAATTATGGTTGCAGGGCATTGCGGTTTTCTGTTCAGAGATTCAAAAGGGATGCCCGAAGTTGCAATGCACTGGGAGCATAGATTCAACCACTCGTTAAAGAGATACAACGATATTTTTCGAGAGCAAATGCCGAACATAACGCCTCACATATGCAGACATACCTACTGCTCAAATATGGCAAAGGCAAGAATGAATCCGAAAACATTGCAATACCTTATGGGACACTCCGATATCGGTGTTACGATGAACACCTATACCCATCTTGGTTTGGATGATGCCAAGGACGAAATGATAAGGCTCGAAGAACTTGAACAAGCAAGAAAAGAAGTTGAGAAAACATTAGGCACAAAGCCGATACAACAAAATATGTTTAAGACGGTGTAAATTGTGCTGATTCATTGATATGATAATTATTTTGTACTATCATATTGTTGTATAAAGCTATATTTTCCGACATAGCAAAGCCTCCTATGAAAGTTTTTAACAACTACCATAGGAGGCTTATTTGTGGAGTAATTTTAAAGACTATTAGGTGTAGTTTTACTTCTTATTGTTTTTTCTACGCTTAAATACAAGGAATGTAAAAATTACAATTGCTGTAATTACCGCAACGCCTGCCACTATTCCAATTATAATCCATAATCTATAATTGCCTATAGCAAGGTGATGCACTTCTTTGATCACAGTATTATTACCTGCTCTGTCAAACAATGAAAGACCTACCGTATGACTGCCTTCATTTAAAATCAACTTGATCTGATTTTTCGATTTTGAATAGTGCAGACCCGGAACATCATTATTTTTGACATCACTTACTTTGTATGTTTTGCCATCTACATACGCTACTGTCTTTTCTTCATCAAGCACTTCACTTATATCATTAAATGAAATAGTTTGATTTCCTGAACCACTAAACCATCCCCAATCTGAGAAGTTTTCAGGAACAGTACAGGTTGGTTTAGTATTATCAATATACATCTCACCAAGATCTAAAATATTCTCGCCATTAACAACTCTCAAGTATAAACTTGTATCCGCATCAGCGGTATAGTTGTTGGCAAAATAACTACCTGGTAATGTATATCGGTAAACACTCGTGCCATACATTTCTTTATCAAAAAGACTCTTTGAATCAGATGTTATATTTGTATCCGTTGATTCATTAGTGTCCTTATCGACCAAACACACGCTGTTTTTTTGAGAATTGCTTGAAAAAACAACTATGCTCAAATCAGAAAAACTACTTGGTTGTTTACTTATAGGACCGTTTTCATCTTCAAAAGAATACCAACCCGTTTTATTTTTGCTATCGCTGTTTTCAATATAAGCAAGAACATCTGTATTTACCATTCGTGTATATGTATTTTCATTAAGTACACTTGGGTTTCCTGCTTTATCATAAGCAATCATTTTTACTGAATAGACTCCGTCTTTGTCAAAGTCCTGCAACTTGTAAATCATATGCGTAGCATCGGAATTATCGACAAATTCTCGAATAGTGTCTTTTGATTCCTCATATTTTATAGTGCCGATTTCTTTTTTATTAGTATAGCTAGGTACATATTTTTTCAAACTATACTCAATTCTGTCGATATTGGTATCCATAAATACAATATTTGGATTTTCATCTTTTCTGCGATTAAAATCATAAATATCACTAAACTTAGTACTACCAGATTCTACCATATCATTATTTCTTTCATACACAATAGGTGCAGTAAAATCAACTTCAAATATCGCCGTATGTGATGAAGAATTCGCATCAAAAACGCCCTTATTATTAGCGCGATCGACAGGATTCATATCAATTTTATATACACCATCTTCTGTAAAAGGAATAGTTATGGAATGATTATCACCTAATTTATTCCAAGAGGCCATTAACGGATATTCAGACCAACCACTATCTTCATGACTGCTTCCAGGTTCCTTATAGTAAACTTTAAGCTGCATATCTTCTTCAACAAAATTAGTTTCTACTACATTGATTGTTGCTGTTGCCTTATCTTTTTCCTTTATGTTAAAAAATACATTTTTATCATCAAAGGATCCGAAATCAGCAAAGTTGTCACTAATTGAAGGGTTTGTTCTGTCAATTACAAATTCAGGTTCACTAAAGGAATCACCCCTATTACCTGCCATATCAGCATATCTAATTGAAAATTCATACCTATTATCTTCAGAAAGTGTAAATGTACCAATGTGTGTTTGATTATCTGAAGTTACTGAGGGCAAATTATCTTGTCCCCAATCTATAGTTTGAACATTGCCGTTTACATTAACTTCCACATCTTTAGGATTAAAATTTCGTTCAGTAATTGTAACAGTTACAGTCTGTGCTGTATTATAGTAATTTCCATTAGAAGAATTCACATTACTTTTGACTGCAGTAATTTTGGGAACGGTAGTGTCTATACTGTATTTAACCTTTTTTACCTCTAAATTACCGGCATTGTCAGTTAATTTAACTGTTACTTCATTACCGTTTGTATTACTCTCAACTACTAAATTAAAATCAATAGATGTCAAAAGATTATGATCTGTCTTGATTGATTTATTGTTAATTACAATATCAGAAGAATTGCTAATATATTTACCGTCAGAATCAACTGAAATAATGCCGTTCTTATTATCATTAGAAACAGACCATTCAATTTTTGAAATACCTGAGTGAGTATCACTAACACTAACAACCAATGGAATACTGGTTTTATAAAGAGGCACACCATTTGCATCTTCTTTATCAGTATCATTAGTTGCCTTAATATCAATAGAAGATACTGATTTATGTAATGAATCGTCCTCAATCACGCTACCATCTGCACTAATCAGACCTGTTGTATGTTCAACATTATCTGTAACTTTGGCGGCTACAGTACCTTTAAAATTATTTGGAATAAGGATTTCAGCATATGTTCCTGTTGAATCGGTTTTTAGTGATGTTCCATCTGTAATTTCCGTTTTACTTGTGCCGTTTTTATCATTACTATTAAGATAAATTTCAACATTTTTTATTCCGGATGAAACTCCAGGGTCATTAACATATACTTTCAATGGTGTGGCTTTTTTAAAGAAATACCCATAATAATGTTTATAAAAAGGTTTATTATCATCCTGATTTCCAAATTTAAACATAGTAATCTCAGGATTATTTTTATCAATGTTGAATTCTATTACATCCGAATTTAAATTTTGAGCATTGTCGGTAGTATCAGCTGTAATTTTGTACAATCCCTCTTTATTTATATCATAGATATATTTTGCTTCTTGTTTATTAAATGACTCCTTGCCGAAATCAATATTATTAAATTGTGTTTCCGTATGATTAGAAAACGCTTCTGAATTGTTGAGGACATCTGTTTTGACACTCTCAAGACCTGAATTGTACTTATTCTCAGAAGCTATATCACTTGCTGCCACCTGATATTTTATATCGTTACCATACCATACTTTGCCGTTAATTATGTATTTCTCATAGTCTGTTAAAACATCAACCTTAATTTCAGGCGGGTTATTTTCAAGCATTAAATTAATTCCGCTTTCGTTGTTAAGTTCGCCATCCTGTTTTAACGTTTTTATACTTTCAGTAGAAAAATAATAAATATTCGTATTACCAATTTGGTCAGTTACTGTAAAATATGGGGTGTCTGAATAATTAGGGGTTATAACAAATGTATATGTATTGCCAATTACTGATTTAGGTTTATAGATATCGCCCCAATTAAGAGTAACATCCTTAACTTTTGAAGAAAAAGAATTTTCGCTTTTACCATCATCAGTAACTTTTATTGAAATATTAATCTCTTTATTGCCAAATATACCAAATGACAAATAATTAAGAACAGACGATTCCACTGTATATTTCGATTCGCTTATTGATGGTGCTTCATTATCAACATAGAATACACCGTTATTAGAATTAAAATTAGTATTTTCTTCGTCTATGGTTGCCTCGTTACCTGCAATATCCTTTGCTTCAACACATATACGATAAGTACCGCTTTCTAAATCGCCAACATCTAAGTCTGCTTCTGTAGATAATACCGGTTCACTTTGATTCGTAAGATTTTTCTTAAGTTTTTTATTTTTCACTTCGTTTTCAGTACCATCTTCATTAATCTTCTTGATACAAATATCGTAAAAAGCTAAACCGAACTTATTATCATTTTCTTGGTCTGAAATGGTAAAATGAAGGTTATTTTTGCCTATTCTGTCATCTTGCAAGCCAAAATAAAGACCTTTTTCACTCTGATTATTTTCGTCATTTTGACTAAGGTCAGTTTTATAATTTCCTGTAGCTGTTATTGAATACGAAGGAGCATCATTTTCTAATACAAGTGTAGCACCACTACTATCATCTGCATTAATTTCATCTAAAAATTCATCTGGTAGATTTTCACTATAATCATTTATAGTTTTAAAGTTATATTTTCTTTCATTTCCCAAGAAATCTTTTATTGTAATGTATGGTGTTCCCTTTCCGGAACTATCGAGACAAAATGTGTATGTATTTTCATCTACTGTTGCATCATAAGATTTATTATTCCAATAGAGCTTAACTTCATTTGGGTCAACACCGCAACCTTTATCATTAACATTAATTGAAATTTCCACACGAGGTACACCAAAGATTCCAAAAGTAACATAGTTAAGTAAGCCATTCTTAACTTCGTACTTCATTTCAACAATATTAGGTGCAGTAGTATCAACATAGTAGACTTTACTAAAAGTTTTTTTATTTCCGCTAAGGTCAGTAACAGTTACATTAATCTCATACTTACCATCTTTAGTAAACACCAATTCTTCGGTTGTTTCCTCCGTTGACGGAAGAATATGACTACCATCTTTTTTAACAATATTTTCTTTCTCTGCTTTGGTATCAATTTTGGCATCATCATTTTCTTTTACAGTAATAATATAGCTTGCAATGCCTATATCATCACTTAAATTAAATTTGATGTGTAACTTAGAAAAATAATATTCATCCTTTTCAGTTATAACCGGCGTTTCAGTTATAACCGGTGTGATATTAAAATCCCCGCTGTCAAAAGAATCATAGAAAAAGGTTTTAATTTTTCCATTCTCCTCAAGAATAAGGGTATCACTTTGATGGTTTACTTTATCAGAAGCTGTTACTGATATTGATTGTATAGCAAAATCGGTTAATTCAGTTAATTGTTTTTCATTTTTTAACCGGCTATATAATTCATCAAATGAAATATAATACCAATATTCTTCTTTTTTTATACCAGCCGGTGGAGTAAGTTTATTGTTTTCAACATTTAATTCATATTGATTATTATTTATCTTAATACTAAGTTTTACATTTTTAAGATTCTTTTCAATAATATTGAGTTTTAAATACGATTTATTACCAATATAAGTATATTCACTCTTTTCTTCTTCACCGTCATCATTAGTTTTTACATAAAACTCCCTGCTTTCAAGCTTTGTTTCTGTTTCATCAGAAATATTTACAACCTGAAAACCATTTATTTTGGGAATATCAGCATCGTCAATCTTTCCAGATGATACAGTTGTTTTATTTCCTAAATTGTCGCTTAACTCAATTTTAATACTGTGACTCTGCATTTCTGAATTTAAAGGAATTTTAAAATTAACTTTTTTATCCCCATCAAGCTCAATCTTCTCTACATAGACACCCTCGCTGTTATTATCTATAAAATAATGAATATCTTGAACACCTGAAAGATCAGTTATATCTTCGTCGGCAACAAGACAATAATCATTACCTATTTTTGTTTCTTTAATTTTAAAAGCTGAAGGGCCCTCAGTATCATACATAAAATGCACAGCTTCAACACTGTCATTGACAGGATTTGATTCACCAGGATATTTTGCCCAAAACTTTATATAATAAGAGCCTTGAGGCAAATTTTCCGATTCATCCCCATCCCACACACACGCATCAGAATCTGTATAATTACCCCAATCGTCAAGCTTATCCGTACTTGTCTTATAATATATTTCAGTACTGACAGGAGCAGTAATCTTAAGTTTATTTATATCATTAGTCCATTTATTTTCGTCATCCACCTTAACATTAAGTTCAGGTACAGAGAAATCATTAATTTCATCATCATCTAAAACTGATGATGATTGATTTCTTTCTGCTGCCAAAACCGTGCCTATGTTCATCAACATTGAACATATAACAATTACAATTGACAAAAATAATGCCGTAGATTTCTTTAATACACTCATTTTCTTTTACCTCTCTTTACTATAAAAGCATAATTATTGCCGTTGAAAACTGAATGAAGATAACTCAATAGTAATGCTAACGCAAGCATCATTATCGAAAATACATTATGCTGTCCTAATATTGCACTAAACAATAAGAATAAAACTATACTTAGTAGCCATACAATGTCACAAATAGTTGCATTCTTATTTTTCATAAAGCAAAAGATTCCGGGATATTTATGTATTTTATATTTTTCATTTTTTCTATATTTCCCTATTAAAAAAGTAAAAATTAATCCTATAATTAAACCACCCCAAAAAATTGTACTTATAATCAGTGGCTTTAAAGATTCTTTAATATTGTCTGCTAAAATAAGCATAACAGATACTGAAGACAACGCAAAACAAGCAATACTTATTGCTAAAAATATTTTATATACTTTTGTAGTCAATAAAAATCTCCTCCAAACCAATATGTATTCCTATTTATTATCCAAAGTTTTAGATAGAGCATTAAACGAAGTTCCCTTATTATATGAAACATTTACTATTCCTTTGCCTCCGGGGCGTCTGTATTTTCTAAGACTTAAAAAAACTCCGTAAAAAGCCGCACCTACCTGAACTGACAAAACTATCACAGCAAGAGTAATAAAGATGGGAGAATTATATCTAATATTCATTGAAACAATGATATCTTCTAATTTACCAATTGCAAACAAAAATATAATAGCAAGAGTCATTATCGAACCTGCAATCACAAAAGTAATATAAGCAGGTTTTCTTATGTATTTTCTAATCTTACTAAATTCCTCGTTTTTCCATCCCACTTTGATTCTATTAATTAGATTCATTACTCAACACTCCATTCACATTTCCAAAAGCACTTATATTATTAAGTGTTTGTTTAATTGTATTTTTTAATTCAGATAGTTTCATATCAGTTTCATATTCTGTCAATAATGTGTAATTTGAATCCGATTTAAGTTCTTGCTCGGCAATACTGTTTATTTGTTCATCATGATTTAAATCCTGTGCTAATCTACTGACCAGTCTGTTTAAGTTTTTATTATCAGTATTATCGACAAGCATATTATAACATTCCAACAAGTTTTGCCTTTTCTGTGCATTATAAATTTGAACAGCTATTTTATATCCGTCGCTACTACAATTTGGAAGCCCTGTAACTGTATTTTCAATACAAGAGCTCAACTCCTTTTGGTCAACTGACAATAACATCTGATCTACAGAATCATTTATAAATTTGGTATTATTCATTTGTGTAAGTAAATTAACCAAAACAACAGTTTCCGAATAATTTAGCGTATCGCCTTCCTTACTCAAAAATTCAAATACTTTGTTATAAATATTTTGTTTTTCCGATTCAATTGAAGATTTCATCTGTTCAGCAGCAGCATTTTCAAGCCACTCAATCTTGGTTGGGTTGTAATTTTCAATAATATTATCCATTTTACGCTCTGCAAAATAACTGCCTGTCATCTTTAAAAATCCACAAACAAGCAGAATAACGCAAAGCAAACCTGCCATAACACCAACTACACCAAATGAATTTCTAACCTTTATATTTTCTGATTTCATTATAGATGGAGCAGATTCTTTTGCGTTTATAATATCATCATGCAGAGTTTTATAATCATGGTAATACAATGGGCTCTCAAGAAAACCTTTTTCTCTTCTGCGGGTACATTTCTTAATTATATTTTCTAATTTTTCATGATAATGAGCAGATGTTAATGATAAATCTCTATCACAATAAGCATCATCATTCATAATATTATGTCGGTAATAATCGTAAGAACCTCCTAAACTTTTATCTTTAGCAAATTCCGTATTACCTGTATATAACTCAAATACATTCAAGCATTCCCAAAAAGTAGCTCCAAAAGAAAAAATATCACTTTCTATACTCATTCTGCCCTTTTCAAAATTATCATCATTAAAAGGAAACACAGAACCGTTTGATGCATTCACATAACATTCAGGAGCAGCATATCCCAATGTACCATACTGATACATACGGGTTATACTTTGCTCTTTATTATAATCAGCTTCGCCAAGATTACTTTTGACCGACTTTGTTTCTATATCAATATGTTCAGAACGACCAAAATCAATTAAAACAAGTTCCTTGCCATAACGCGTAACCATAATATTATCCGGTTTAATATCAAGGTGTAAAATATGCTTTTGATCCGTAATATATTCCAAGATATCACAAAGATTTAACATAAAGTCAAACATATCACTTTGATAACGAATCAATTCTTCGTAATCGTTGCTGTAACTTTTGAGCATTCTAAGCTTCTTGTCATTTGAAAACTGATGAAAAGAAATTTTCTTTTTTAAATTATTACCAACATCAACTGTTTCAGTAAGTTTCCAATAATAATCTCGACAGTATTCTTCAAGCGACCAACCGTCAACATACTCTTCAACAACACAAAAAAACTTTTCACGGTTAATAGAAATAGACTTCCTGCCTTCTTCGACATGTGTATCCGTTAGTGAAAAATCGCCTAAGTCTTCTATGACATCGAAAATTCTAACAACCGAACGGCAATCCTGGAGTTCATCAAAAATTTTTAAATCATGTGTTCTAAATCGGTCATACACATTAACAACCCTACTTACACCACTCTCAGCTCCAATCAGGAGGGATTTATACTTAAATTTAAGCACACAAGACAACACTATATCTCCGGAATGTGAAATTTTAAGTCCTTTGTAAACAATACTTTCAGTACCTGTAGCAATATAACCATCAGATGACAGCCCGTATGATGTATCTATTATGTAATTAAATTCAGAACCTTTAATAATACCTTTAGTCATCATTTTCTTCCTCATTAAATTCCATTATTACTTTGTTAAATATAGTATCAGGGTCATTTGAATTTAATTTTTTAAGAAAGACATTATTTGATGTTGAATTCGTTTGGTTACAGGCAAACTGAGCATCTGTAAGATCAACCATTTTACTCCTCCGTTCCGGAATTAGGATTTCTATTAAATTCTCCCAATTCATCATCGACCTGACTATATGAATCTCTAATATCTTTTACGGCACTTTCATTTATTGCTTTAAGAACATCTTCAACACTGCCGATTTTTTCTAAAATATGAGCTGTTTCAGTACTATAAGCATCTGCTCCTACACCTTTCCATGAGGCAAGTAATTCCTTATTTATCCTGTTAAACTCGTTTTTTATAGTGGCAAATTCTGTAATAACCTCAGCACTTTGCTTTTCAAAATTTGCAATTTTCGTAGTATCTGCTGAAACAAATTTACCGCTTGAATTATTGTCAGACATAATAATCTCCTTACTCAATTTTTATAAACTTTGCTTTTTTTAATAAATCAGCTTCGACATTATAGAAATAGCCGTCACCAATTTCACATTTTGCATATTCTTCTTTTAGATTCTTTTGATCCATATCACCAAATACAGTTTTAGATCCACGCTCGCTTGCAAATTCTGCGATATTGTCAAGCAGGAAAACTGTTTTTAAGGTACTGTTAAACAATGCATTTACCTCTGCATCTGTTATTTTCTTTACATCTGTAAAAATAAAAATATAATCATTTTCATCTGCAACGTCTATTAATTCCTGCAAAAAATAATGTATAAAATCAGAATTCATCTTTGTATTAAGATAAATTGATTTACTTTGTATTACAAACACAGTTGGTGTTCCGTCTGCTTTATCTGCACCTCTAGGTAAATCCTCTACCGTAAAATCAATATCATCAATTCCATAAATCTGATAAAGTAAATCATTATCATAATCGTTGTACAGACTCATATATTTTTCATGCAATATTTTATAAAACTGTTGCATAGGCGAAAGCTTTCTCTTTTTCATTCTGCCATTAACAAAGTTTATAGAAATTTGCTCATACTCAGAAATATAATCACAGTCAAATGTTTCAGAAAACTCATCATAAAAAACTTTTAATTGCTTTCTGCCGTCATCAAAAAAGACAAACCTTGAATTTTTCTTATTGTTTTTCAGATTTTGCAACAACAATCTAAGAAGATTTGTTTTACCAAATTCTTTTTTACCATAAATTGCAACCACTCTTGAATCTGAAAAATCAACATTTATTGGCTTAAACTCTACATAGTCCAACCCAACTTCAACATTATCAGATGACAAAACCCTATCTGTAGCATCCGGAGGTTGTCTTAAATTAACAAAATCCTCAAAAAGAAGTTCCTGTGGAAATGTTTTGTATTTTTGAACCTGTTTTCTATATTCAAATGAAGATTCATCATAAGCAAATTTTTCTTTTAACTTTCTCATAAAAACTGAATCTTCATCATTTATGTCAGAACACTTTAATATCTGAACTTCATAAGGTGCATTTAGATTAAAAGTACCTATAATATCATCAGGTCTTTCAGTTACATTCGCATATCCTCTTCCTTGTATGTTGCCAAGGCTTTCAACTTTAGAACCAAATATTTCTGAACATTTATCAGGAGCAAAATTTAATGCTATTTTCTGTTCAAATGAAAGCAAATAGTTTGAAATTCCTTTCGTATCTGAAGCAGTAAAAACTACCGAAATACCACGAGATCTACCATCACGACAAATTCTGCCAAATTTCTCGTGATATGCAGAATATCTGTTTTCACCGATAAAAGCATTTAAATTATCAATAATAAATGTTGTATGTGGTAAATTATCTTTTCTTCCGACACTAAAATTATAGCTTCCAAGATTTTTAATGTTTTTCTTTAGAATTGATTCTAGAATAACAAAAACTCGCTTTACATATTCTTCACTGGTATTATCAAAATAAGCTGAAACCAATGGCATATCTTTGTAATCTCTTAATGCTCCTCCAAAATCAAGAATAAATATCTGCTCATTATATATATTGCTTCTTTTATGAAGGCAGTTGATTAACAGCTTTAAAAAATTGGTTTTACCTGACATAGCCGAACCAAAAACTGCAATATTTGAATTAACGAGATCAACTTTAAAATTCGATTGTTTTTGCTTATTTGGTATATCATATCTGCCCAATGAGCACATTTCAAATCCCTTATTCAAAGTCTATCACACCTCATTCCATTCATTAAATTCATCGTTGTCATCCGAAAGTAAAACAGGTAATGGTTCAAGAAATATCTTTTCCGGTACATCGTATTTATTCACGCCATTCGATGTCTTTTGACTTGTTATTTCAATGATTTTCTCAACAACATACTCTAATTGCGTAATACCAAAGCTAAGTTTTTTATTTTTTGCTTTAAGCACTTCGTTATGTTTTGCTGAATCATAAAAGTCACTAATAAATTCACCTGTATTTGTTACATAAGTCATCTTTGTAGCCGGTTTTATGTCTGTATTTTTATTTGCACCCGTATAAGCAGACTGGAAATACTCATATCTGCTGCCTGTTCCAACTAAAATATATGCCCTACCATGTCCGGGCATAGTTGCCGCCGCTGCATCTGTAGTACCCAACATTTCTTTTGATGCCTGCTTAGTTGCTACTTTTAGACATATCTTTGATTTTGTATTTACACGAATATCATCATTTATAGCACCCTCAATGTTCTGTGACACCAATATAATATGTAATCCAAGTGTTCTGCCAATTCGTGCAATAGTAGTAATTTCGGCAATAAAATCTATATCATTAGATTCACTTGAAAATCTTTTCAATTCGGTAAATTCATCGACAACCAGTATAAGATGTGAAAGTGGTTTTAGTTTGCTTATGTCACCTTCAATATATCTGATTTGCTTTTCTTTTTTACCATCACGAATTTCTTGTATCAATTCTTCATACTTTGCTCTTTCGTTTGGATTGGATTTCAATTCATGAATTTTCTTTATTTTTCTATAAGTACGGATATATGCGTCCGCATTATCAACATCAAGATCTGAAAGTATTATTTGACGATTTTTCACTTCAGCATTAAGCGATTCCAAAAATCGTTTAAGCATATACACTGCAGAAATTCCTTGGCTTTCGCCTGCAGTATTCGTAACCGTGCCCACACAATGAGGTAATTTACCCAAGCGTTCAGAAAATCCTCCACCCTTCATATCAACAAGCATTAGATTGAGATCGGATGGAGAATACTTTACACAAAGTCCGATAAGATATGTAATTATTGTTTCAGATTTACCGGAACCTGTCGTACCGGCGACAAGCATATGTGGACCATCAGCATTTTCATGAAGATCAAGATAAGTTATCCCATGTTCATTTTTACCGACAGCAACCTTCATATTACGAGTAACATCATTATTTTGAACATCAGACCAGTTTTTACATATTATATTTGTTAATTCATCTGTCTGTATTTGCTCATTATTTAATTTATAAATATCTTCAAATAATTCAAAAAGAGTTACTAATGAAGGAACTTTACCGTTTTCAGCTATTCTAGTATAGTAAATAGAACTTAATCGTCTGAAAGCAATGTCAAATTCTGATTTTGGATGTTCCTTTGTTCCGTTATTAAATATGTAATCATTTGTAAAATTTGTATATTCAATTATGTCATCCGTTGTGGTTGATGAATCTTTACCACGAGCTAATTTACTAAGAGTTTCGTGGCTTAAAAGATTATACCTGTTGCTTATACGATGAATAGTTTCATCAAGTTCAACAATACTGCCACAATATTTTGGCAGCATACCTTTTTCTTTTTGAATAAACACAAATGTTAAGCCTAAAGAATTTTCATAGTTTTCTCCTTCTTTAGGTGCTTCAGGAATATATTTTGAAAAAGCTTTTTCCTTAATATCATAATCATCTAACACAAAACAAATAATCTGTGTTACTTTTTCAGACAAAGAATTACTGTCCGGCTCATCTGAACTATTGGATTTTACTCGTTCCGAAATTATACTTTGTAACTGGCTATACACTTCGCCTGCACTTTTTTCATCGAACACAAATTGAGATAAACCATCAAATAATTCATTAGCGTGCGGAAGAAACATATAGTCGTTTATTATGTCACTCTGTTTCTCGATATCTTTTTCTTTATTAAAAAAGAATACCAACTGAACATCCTCGGGAGAATGGTAAAAAGAAAGTTCAAAAGCTAAATGTCTGATGAAATTCAACGACACATCATCATTTTTAGAAATTACGCCCAATGTACCGATATTTTTGAGATCGACAAGTAAAGGTGGTTTTTCTGCTTTTGCCGATGAATCTCTTAAAAATTTAAATCCTGTAATTTCTTTTTCTCCATTTTCTCCTATAGTTTCCTGTGTGGTTGAAAATATATAAGGTAACTCTGTAAGGAGAAATTGATTTTTCATTTCTTCTGTTGTTTGTTGATATCCTTTTTTATTTTTATGTTTCGGTGGTATTTCGATTGTAATATAGGGACACTCATCTTTACCTTTCTTGGGCGGATGGAGCTTATAACGCACATCATAAAATATGTCATCTTTTTGCTCTGCTTTAATTTGAAATGATGGCTTTATTTCATCCGATTCACCAAGCGTTACTCTCATAAAGTCATTGTCATTTTGTGAACGTGCAAAAATTGCAGTAGAAATCTCACCTGTTTGATTAAATAATGTACACATTCTGGGATAAGCTTTATTCAGATAAACAATTTCATCCTTTTGCCATTTTACAATTTTCTTTTTAATTATAGTTTCATTAATATAATTTTCATATTTTTCTTTCCATTCACTAACAGACTGTTTATAATCTTTTGATTGTTTTCTTCGATTATAAAGAGAAGTCACCGCTGACATAAATGGCATTGCAATAGTCATTGCCAACATAGAATCATTAAGCCCTGAATTGCTTGAAAACTGACTGATAAAAAAGCGTATGCCAACCATTCCTAAACCGGTAATTAATGGCGGAGCAATAGTATCTAATAAACTACCCTTAGCCTTTGTAGGCATGTCACCTGCCGGAAGAATATCTATTACTGTAGGTTCAATTACATTAAGCCTTCTGGTACTTATGTTATATTCCAAAGTATTATTATCACGGAGTATATATGTTTTCTCTCTGTCGCCCTTATCAAACAGCTGTGGTACATTTGTAACCATATCATTATCAGTAATAAAAAACTCACTTGATGTAACAATTCCAAGGCTACTCAATGACAAATCGTAATTGTTTTTGACCTTCTTTTGTTGATCAAGTACATCCATTGATTGTTCTGTAATATCGACTTTAGAGTATTCCCCCATGATAGTGTAAAGAATCAACAACTCACAATGAGTTTTGATATATTGTTCAAATGCCTGAAAACAATCCTGTATGCTAAGAGTTGTATCGGCGTCTATACTTTCATCCGGATTAAAATTTTTAAGACCGTAATATACGCCTTGAATAAATTCTTTTAAAGTAATATCTTTTACTACAAGAAAAGACAATGTTCGCACTCTATTTTTTATATTAAATTTTACAGAAACTAAAATTTCATTGTTTTTCATATCATTTACCCTATGCCCTGTGAATAGAATTTTTATATTCAAAATTTATTTTAGGCGGATTAACTACTACACCATGCGAAAGTTCTATTTTTGGCTCACTAATACTAAAACTTATTGTAGGTGAGTCAATACTTTTAACCTTAACTTGATTTAATTTTTCAGAAGTGGTACATTTTCCAACAATTTTCGCTGTTTTTGGTATAACTACACTACTTAATATAACTTTTGACATTTCAGGCTTTTCAAATTCATTAACATTATTCTCAATATAAGTAGTTTTTGGCTTAGTTATATTAACCGGTTTTAATTTATAATTTTCAACTTTAGATGTAGGTATAATTACCTCCGACGAATTTATCTCAATATTAATAGGTTTTCTATTTAAAGATACTTTGAGAAGGTTTACCCCACTTTTTGGTAAATCAGTCATCTTATAAGTTTTAATACTTTTTTTAGTAAGATAAGATTTACTAACATGGATATATGGTAATACTTGTAATTTCATTGGAACAAAATCAGTGTTAATTTCATCCGGCACATTTGTAACAACCAAAGGTAATTTCTTAGTTATATTATTTTGAATTTTTACTGATGGTATCTGTGCCGTTGCTACGGAAACACCATTTGTTTTAATTAACTCTAATTTACCAATCTGAACATTTTTCAAAGATGGAGTAGCTACATAAGATTTTTTTAAATTCAACTGTACATCTGAAAATTCACAGTTTATGTTCTTTGGATTAATGCTAACTACTTTATTGGGCATTGAAACATAAAATCTATTGATTTTTTTATTAGTAAATTTTAATCCGACATTTGGTATATCAGGTAATGTAACACTATGCTTGTTTACAAAATCAACTTTTTTATATTTGGAAAGTGTTTTATTCACACAATTAGTTGCATTTAAAATATTACTGCTAAACTCAGAAATATCAGTTTCAAATACTCCAAACCTCTTGTTATAATTTTGAGGAATCAAAAAATTTTTCATATATCTTTTTTTGATTTTGAAACGTGGTACTTTCACTTTTCTCTGTCTTTCAAGACGGTTGACAAAAGCTTCACGTTCTTGATATTCAGCATACAACTGTTCGTAATTTTTTCTTTCTGCTGAAGTTAATTTCTGAATTTCGTCCTGCGATAGAATTTTAAATGCCACCAAAATCACATCCCTTACATAACAAATGCGGCTCTATTTGTAATTTAACAAACAGAGCCACATATAAGCCGAATACTCAGCCCTGTCCGCCGCCTCTAATACTTTCAGCAATCTGTGCGTCAACTTTTTCAAAATTGTCACGATTTCCTTCGAGAAGACTTGACATTCCTTTAATCATTGCCGGAAGACCTGCTTCCAAACTTGTTACAAATTCTTTATAACTTTTATCAAAAAGCTCAATCAAAGCATCTTTGGAATCGCCTTCCATTTCGGCGATAGCTGCCTTAAAAGCTGTTTCAAATTCAGTTCCTGCGTTAGCATATTTAGTAGCCAAATTATCAATATTTGTTACCGATGAGGCTACATTCTGATTAACAATTCTACAATCTGCCATAATATAATACCTCCGTTAAATATAATTACTTAACCCTGTGCACTGCCAGAGTTCTGGTTACCCTGACCAAGCTGATCATCAACACCCTGATCATCACCGGGAATTTGCATTTTTATTGTGTTACAAATTTCTTTGAGTGAGTCAAGCATTTTTGTAAGATTATCAGTAACATTTGGAAGAATACTTGTATCGTAAAAAGCCTTAAAACCATTAGCTGCTGCACCCGAAAAACTGCTTGGAATAAGTCCGTCAATTTCAGATTGAAGCTCACTGTTAATTCCTGTTACCTGACTCTGATAATCGTCCACTGCTTTAATAGCAGCATCCATCATTGCCTTTGTGATGTTAACCGTACCGGTTGAACCCATATTTGCCATAAATATTTACCTCCTAAAATAAATGACTTAAATTTTCAAAACCTGTAAATACATCCTTGTAATAACCATTACCAATAACTGTATCGAGTGTATCGGATATATGGTTAACTACAAGTGACATATTTTCTATTGGTTTTAATAAAACATTTTTAGCCTCAAGCTGAGCCTCATGCCCTGCTTCGGTATCCATTGCTCCTGCAAGTTCCTCATACATAGTACTGAGTTTTTCTTTTAATTTATTGGTGCGTTCTTTTAATGCACGCATATCTTGTGCAGCAGTATTGAATTTTTCTTCATCAACCACAAGGTCTTTGGATAAATATGTAGCCACTATGCTTCACCTCCACTTTGCGCAGTTTTTATCTGCTCTAAGATTGGTTTACGCATTTCATCGGACAATAAGTCTGCAAGCTTTTCAGCTTCTTCAAATTCTCCGAGATCTATATGACATTGTATGCGGAATGTAAGTACTAAGAGGTCCGTAGGATCTTTAATCATTTCGTTTCTTAAGTATGTAAGAAAATCTCTGTATTCTTCATCAGCCTTAGGATAGCCTTCATCCCTTAACGCTTTAATAAGGCTGTATTTACCGATATATTTACTCTGAGGATCAGAACTGTTAGCGAGTTTTGATGCATACACTTTAATGTGTTCATTATCTTTAACAATTGTATAAGCTGCCACATATAAACGATAAATATGTTCTGTTTTTTCCTGAGAATAAACAGGATTCACATCGACATCTAACTTGCTATAATCAGATTCATGATTTTGAGCTATCGGTGTCATATTTTTTTCAAGATCCGGTGAGTTACGCCTTGCCTTTGCCGCCATTTCTCTGCCATATCTTTCAATTTTCTGTTCACCATACTTGCGTCTTACAGTTTCAACAGCAATATCAATTTCTCGTTGACCCGGTTTTACTACAGGTTTTGTTTCTAACTCAGTCAACTGTTTTACTGAAAACCCTTCATTAAATGAATTGATTGGATTTTCAGCCGCATTGATACACTTCAATGCCATATTTGAATTTTCGAGTTGAATATATATTTCAGCTGCATTGATATAACTGTCAACAATACTATTGACTTCCGGCTCAACCACACATAATCCTTCAAAAATTTTATCTATTGCCAAATAAAGATGTTCCTTATCACCGTCAAGTTCATAACGAGCGTTTTCATAAGCAACCCAATCAAAAAACAGTTCTTTTACAGGTTTTGCAAAACGTTCGGCACGGTCAAGTTCTTTTTCTGCTTCCTCAAGCCTTTCCTCTTGCAAAAGAATATTAAAAGCAATTCTGTATCCCAAATACTCTGTCGGAGCAAGCAACTTCATTTGATTAGCTACTTCTATACCGTTTGATGTTTGACCGCTCATACTGTAACTTAAAGCCTTACGTTGAAGTACATCCATATCTATGCCGACAACTTTTTCAGATTTTATTAAGTTTATTATTGCATCATTGTACCTGTGAAGATCGAAACAAAGCATACCCATTATTTTGTATAGCTGTCCCACCACATTAGGTGAACAACCAATTTCATCAGCCTTTGCGAACATTTCTAATGCTTTAACCGGTTGATTAGATGTGGCATATGCGTAACCAAGGTTAAAATACCGATCACCATTATCAGCATCATTTTCAACTGCAATTTTGTAATGCTCTATTGCGTTATCATAATCCTGTTTAGACATATACGCATTACCTGCACATTGATGAGCATCAGAATTATTTTCATCAACTTTGAGTGCCTCATCTGCAAGTTTTAATGACTCATTATATCTGCCTTGTACAAAGGCAAGACGAGAATCTGCTATCAATACTTCAATAGAAATTTCCATCTTATCACTCCTTCACTAAAATTAAAATGATATAAATAATTTAAAACGCAATATTTTGAAATCAATAATTTTAAATGTCGGCATACCACCTGTAAATACGGCGGTTGCTGTTACACCTGTTTGGAAAATGTTATAC